>Ga0153917_1000026_pt1 | contig 179840 bp, 146 predicted proteins | sample TSFL001MetaG_FD_104695 | JGI IMG/M metagenome (GOLD analysis project Ga0153917, IMG submission 104695) | Attine ant fungus gardens microbial communities from Florida, USA - TSFL001 MetaG | ecosystem: Host-associated > Fungi > Mycelium > Unclassified | place: USA: Florida, Paynes Creek Historic... | reverse complement strand
TGCTGACTCGAACGCCTCGGCTTCGGCCGATCCGGAGGGCTCCGCCACGGCTGATGCTGATCAGGCGAGCGCCAACACGACGGCCGATGCCGATGTGAACGCGAATGCTGCGGCCTCGGCCGCCGCTTCCGCCCAGGCCGACTCGGACAAGAACGCGGTGGCCCAGGCCGCCGCGCAGGCCGCCGCCAACCCGGATGCGGATTCCGCCAAGTCGGCTGCTGCCGACGCGACGGCCGCCGCCGCCGCTGAGGCCGCTGTCGAGGCCGATGCGTCCAAGGCCGCCTCCTCGGATGCGACCACGGACAAGAACGCCGCCGCCCAGGCCGCCGCCGCCGCCAACGCGTCTTCCGCGGATGACGCCGACGCTTCGGCCGCCGCGGAGTCCAACGCCGGTGCCGCCGCTGCGGCGGCCTCCAACGCCTCGTCCTCGGCGGATGCTTCCTCGGCTGCCGCCGCGGATGCTGATGGCGCCAAGGACGCCGGTGTGAACGCGAACGCTGCGGCCTCGGCCGGTGCTTCCGCTCAGGCCGATGCGGACAACAACGCGGTGGCCCAGGCCGCCGCGCAGGCCGCGGCTCTGGCCGACGCGACCTCGGCGGCTTCGGTCGACGCGGATGCTTCGGCCAACGCCGCTGCCGAGAAGGCCGCGACGGCCGACGCCTCGAAGAACGCCTCCTCCAAGGCCGACTCCGATGCGAACAACGCCGCTGCCGCCTCCGCGCAGGCCGCCGCCATGGCGGATGCGACGAGCGATTCGAACGCCCAGGCCTCGGCCATGGCGGACTCGAACGCCAACTCCGCCGCCGCCGCGTCGGCCGCCTCGACGGCCGATTCCTCCTCGGAGGCTTCGGCTGCTGCGGCCGCCAACGGCTCGGATGACTCAAACGCGAACTCCTCCGCTTCGGCGGACGCCAACGCGAACGGCAACTCCGACGCCAAGGGCAACGAGCCCAAGTCCACGGTGACCATCAAGAAGATCGTCCGTGGCACGGGCGTGACGCAGGTGGTCAAGGGTTCGGACTTCAAGCCGGGCGAGACGGTCAAGGCCACGGTTTACTCCACCTCGATCGATCTGGGGACCACCAAGGCCAACGCCAAGGGTGAGGTCACCTTCACCTTCCCGGTGGGCGCCGGCTTCGTGCTGGGCGAGCACCACGTCACCCTGGTCGGGGACGCCTCCGGTGAGGTTAAGCCGAAGAACGACACCACGCAGTTCACGGTCGTCGGCAAGGCGACCGTGGTGGTGGAGCCGGATCACGTGAAGCCGGGCGGCGAGGTCAAGGTCTCGGGCGACGGGTTCAACCCCGGCGAGACCGTCGACATCACGCTCAGCACCGATCCGAGCAAGGTCATCGGCACCGCCAAGGTGGACAAGAACGGCCACTTCTCCGGCACGCTGTCGCTCAGCGACAACTTCCCTGCCGGCAAGGTGACCGTCACCGCCACGGGCCAGGACTCCAAGCTGCACGGCTCGGACGTCCTGACTGTGGACAAGGCCTCGTCGAACTCCGGCCCGGGCGGCAACGGTGGCAACACCGGAACCGGCTTCACCGGCGACGACCTGGCCCACACGGGCGCGAACGTCGGCCTCGCGGTCGGCGGCGCGGCGATCCTGCTGCTCCTGGGCGGTCTCACCGTCTGGGGCACGCGTCGCCGCCGCTCCCACCAGGCCTGATCGGCAGTCCTCGGACTGACGTGAAGACCTGACCAACAGGGCGCATCGGCCGCCCGTCCGGGGCACCACGCACACCGTGGTGACCGGACGGGCGGCCTTCGCCGTGACTGGACACACCGCTCCCCGGGCCCCTGGCCCGCCCTCCTCGAAGGGACCTTCCTGACGTGAGTCGTAAGCCCGCGGGCCGCCCGGCCCCCCGCGCGTCGAAGCCTTCCGTGCCCGACGCTGCCTCCTTGCCTTCCGCCGTCGGCCCCGCCGACGCCGATCCCGCCGTCCCGGACGCCGGCGCCGTGCTCGCCGACCCGACCATCGCCCCGGGCAGGACCGGGGATGGAACCCACGCCCCCGGCGTCGGGCGGGACAAGACCGTACCGCTCAAGAAGCGTTCCAAGGTCCTGCGCGTGGTCATGACCCTTGCCGCGCTGTTCACGGCGTGGCACGTGTTCGCGTCGTTCCTGTGGATCGCGCCCGTCTCGCCGCTGCGCAATGTGGTGCCGGGCAAACTGCTCTCGCAGTACATGATCCCGTTTCTGGGGCAGTCGTGGAGCGTGTTCGCGCCCGAACCCATCAACGGTGACAACCGCATGAAGGTGCGCGCCGTGCTCAAGGACGGCTCCGCCGAACGCACCACCGAGTGGCTCAACGTCACCGACGTGGAGACCCAGCTCATGACGCACAAACTCTTCCCCGCCCGCGCCGGGAACCAGTCGATCGACCTGGCCTCCGACTACCGCGGCGCCTACGCCAAGCTCAACGACAAGCAGAAGGCCGCGGTCAACCTCAACTTCTTCCAGGGCGACTGGGCCGGCCGCGTGCAGGGCACGCTCACGCGTCTGGGCGACAACACGGCGGACATCGGCAAGTACATCGACGTCGAGTTCCGCGCCGATCGTTACGCCACCCAGGTGGCCAAGGCGGTGTGGGGCGAGAACGTGGAGCGCGTGCAGTTCCAGATGGAACGCCAGAACGTGATCCCCTTCGACGAAAGGCACAACCCGGACGCCAAGCGGCCGGCGGTGCAGCTGACCCCCAGCGGTTGGCGCGGCCTCCAGGTCGCGAAGAACCAGTCCGAGGAGGACTTCGCCAAGACCTTCAAGCGTCTCTACAAGGAGTTGCACCCGTGAGCGCCGTCGACACCACCACCTCCGAGACCACCGGCGTTCCCTCGACCAGCGGGACGCCGGGCGGTGCGGACCCGCAGCACGAGATCGTCACCGTCGGCCTGATCTCCGTGCTGGGCCGGACCGGACGCTTCGTCGCAGGAGCCGTCGGTGCGCTCTGGGCGCTGCTGGTGCGCACCGTGCGGAACATCGCCGCCTTCTGTGAGAACTGGCTGCTGGACGGCAAGAAGGCGCCGCACGGGCTGGCCGTCACGCGCATCATGTTCGGCCTGGCCGGCTTGGGCATCCTCTTCTCCAATTGGTCCACGCGCCTGTACTCGATGGGGCCGGGGTCGCTTTGGAACGGACAATGGGCCGCGCCGACGAGCGATTTCCCCAAGATCTGGCTCTTCAGCCTTTTCCGGACCGTCATGCCGAACGCGGCGCTCTACACGGCGGCGTACCTGCTGGTCGTGGTGCTGGCGGTGCTGTTCACACTGGGCTGGCGCTTCAAGATCGTTCTGCCGATCTACTTCTGCCTCTGGGTCTCGCTCATCGAGTCGCAGGACGCGCTGGGCGATCAGGGCGACAACATGTACCGCATCGCCCTGATCCTGCTGTTCTTCGCGGACCCGTGCCAGCGCTGGGCGCTCGACGCCCGGAGACGCAGGCGCGCCGCCGCGAAGATGGACGGTGAGGCGGGCGCCGCCGCAAAGGCGAGAGGCGCCGTCAAGGCGAGCGGGGCGACGTCGGGCAGCGGCTTTGGCGGCTGGGCGCGGGCCACGCTGGCCGGCCGGCCCCTGCTGGAATCCGGGCCCGGGTACCAGAGTCTCTTCCACAACCTGGCCCTCGTGGCGCTGACGGCACAGGTGTGCTTCGTGTATGCCTCCGGCGCGCTGTACAAGGCGGGCGGGGCACCGTGGCAGCACGGCAACGCCGTGTACGCGCCGCTGCAGACGGTGCAGTTCGGCACGTGGCCGGAGCTTTCCGATCTGGTGACGGCGCTGGGACCGTCCGTGACCGTCGCCGCGTGGGGGTCCATCATCATCCAGATGTGCTTCCCCATGATGCTGCTGACGCACCCGACCCGCGTGATCGCGCTGATCGGGATCATGGGCTTCCACATCGGCATCGCCGTGCTCATGGGCCTGCCGTGGTTCTCGCTGACGATGATCGCGATCGACTTCGTGTTCATCACGGAGCGGACGTGGCTCAACGCGATCGCGAACACGAAGGCGCTCTGGGCACGGGCGGGGGTCCGGGCGTAGGCAGCGTCTCAGGCCGCCACCCCACGCCGCTTCTTTTGTTCGCAGGTGGGTTTGGTCGCCTTGACGAGTGTGAAGGCGACCAAACCCACCTGCGAAGAGTGGGACGAGCGCTCACATGGGTTCCCACCCTCGGTTCATGAGCGCGTGGCGCACCTCCTTGATCCCGCGCCAGGACTGGGCGCCGGCGCTGTGTCTGGTGATTTCCACCGGGATCCAGTCGATCCGGCGCAGGTCGTCCATGCGGCGGCGGTCCTTCTCGTACTGCGCGGACTCCAGGTGGTACGTGCTCTGGTATTCGACGCACACCTTGTACTGCCTGAAGACGTAGTCGGGACGCGCGAAGAAGATGCCGTCCTCGACGATGTCCGCGTTGAGCTCGGGCTCCGGGAGGCCGGCGTCATGCATGGCCAGCCGGAAACGGGTCTCCGCCGGCGAGGCGCTGCGATCCGTAGAGAGGGACAGGGCCGTCCGCAGCACCTTGATGCTGGCCCAGCGGCCCCGGGCCAGCACGGATGCCAACTCGTCCAAGGTGCACAAGGGCGGCTCGGGAGCCCAGTACGAGCCGGGTGGCGGTGGCAGCTCCTTGCGCAGGGCGTCCGCCATCACCACGAGGTCCTCGAGGCTCAGCCGCTTTCCGCAGGAGGCCCACGCGGTCGAGGCATCCAGGGTGCGCACGCCTTCGCGCTCCGTCGTGGAGACGAACCGGGGTGACAGCTTTCTCGTTGCCACGGTCTCGCCACGATGCGGCACGGTCTGGTTGAGCAACGTGGCCACGTACAGGAGCTCCGAGGACTCTTGTGGGACGGGGAGTCCGTGCAGGAGTGCGGCGGTGGTGCCCTCGAAGAAAGCGTGCGGGGACATGACCGCGTTGAGCGCCCGCATCCGCGTCAGGACGGCGGGGCTGTGGGCGTTGGTGAACGGGTCCGGATCCTGGGGTGGCCCATGCTCTGGAAGGACGCGGGCCCCACGGAACGGGCGGACCAGGTCCGGGTGGGCGGCGCCGGCGCGGGTGTGCCCCGCGAGCAGGGCGCTCTTGACGGAGAAGGCGGGACCCAGGTTCGTGGGGAACGCCCGACGTTTGGCTGGCATCCCTCGAGTCTGCGCCTTTTCCTGCCGCGACGTCGGGAGTTATCCACAGGCGGGCCTGGCGTCGGACGCGTCGCGCCGTGCGGGATCGCCCCTCGCCGACTTTCGCAGGTGGGTTTGGTCGCCTTCACCCGCGTGAAGGCGACCAAACCCACCTGCGAACGGGGAGAGGGGAGGGGAAGCGGCGCAGGTCTACCGGAGGAAGAGCTTGCGCAGTCGCGCCGTCGCCATTGTGACGCCCAGCGCCGCCATGAGCACCAGGTACAAAAGGTGCCACACGAGCGGGGTCTCGAGGTGCCCCGCCGCGAACTGCCGCAGCATGTCCACGCCGTGCCACAGGGGCAGCGCCTGGATGACCCACTGCACGCCCTGCGGGTACACGCTCAAGGGGAAGAACGTGGCGGAGAACAGGAACATCGGCATGGTCAGCATGTTGATCCAGTCCAGCTGCTGGAAGCGCTTGATGAAGGTGATGCACCCCATGAACAGCGCCGCGAAGCTGAACGCGATGAGCACGGCGCCCGGGATCATGAGCAGCGCCCACGCGCTGGTGATCACCCCGGCCAGGCCTGCCACGATCATGAAGCCGATCGCATAGAGCAGCCCGCGCAGCAACGCCATGACGATCTCGCCGATCGCCACGTCCAGGGGTCCCAGGGACGTGAAGAGCATGACCCGGTACAGCTTGGAGTGGTTGAGCTTGAAGAACATGTTGTTGCTGTCGTACAGGGCGCCGTTCATGGCGCTCGTGGCCAGCAACGCCGGCGCGATGTACGCCGCATAGCTCATGGGCACCCCGCCGGGTCCTTCGATCTCGCCGATCGCGGAGCCCAGGCCATAGCCCATCGAGGCGAGGTACAACACGGGTTCAAGGAAACCGGAGAGGATCACCACCCACGTGGCGTTCTTCGTGGCCATCCAGCTGCGCTGCATCACGGCCCGCACGTTGCGCCCGTAGAGCGAGCCCAGCACGCGTCGCTGCGGGATGAGGGCCACCGCCTGGTTCATGCGGCACCGCTCAGGCGGGCCACGAAGTTCCGGAGCGTGATCCAGAAGCCCAGCCCAGCGAGCATCAGGAGCACGGCCAGGTGCACCGCGGCCAGCCAGCCCGGAACCGCGTGGGCGTACATGGCCAAGCGCGCCAGTTCGGTCCCGTGCCAGATGGGGGAGATCCAGCCGATCCATTGCAGGAAGATCGGAAGCTCGCTCAGCGGGTAGAAGGTGCCTGAGAAGAGGAAGAGCGGCATGAAGACGAAGCGCATGATGATGGAGAATTGCCCGCGTTCCTCGCGGATCGTCGCGGAGTAGGCCATAATCGGCAGACCCATCGCGAGCCCGGCCAGCATCGCCACGGGGATCGCCGCGAGCCCGGCCGGTAGCGAAACCGCCCCGAAGAGTCCCACGATCACCATGAAGAGGCAGGACTGGACCAGCAGGCGGATGGCGATCGCCAGGATCTGCCCGGATGCGATCTGCCGCGGCGTGATGGGCGTGACGATGGGCCCCTGGTAGATGCGGTGCCACTTGAAGCCATCCATCACGGGGAAGGTGGCCTCGGTGACGCCGCCCTGCACGGCGGAGGAGACGAGCAACGCGGGCGCGATGAACACGATGTAGGGCACGCCGTCGAAGAGAGAGTGGTTCCCCGTGAGGAGGGAACCCAGTCCCACGCCCATGGCGAGGATGTACATGAGGGGCGAGCCCACGGCGTCGGCCAGGATGACATCGCCGTAGCGGACCAGCGCGCGCAGGTAGTACTCGGTGACGTACCAGGCTCCGAAGCGCCCGGCCTTGGCCGCGGACACCTCCGGGCCGTGCGCGGTGCGGGTCAGCTCAGTCAACGAGGGACCTCCCCGTCAGGTGCAGGAACACGTCCTCGAGGCTGGAGCGCCGCACCAGCGAGGCCACGGGCGTGAGCCCGCGCGCCAGGACCTGGGCCAGGGCGGCCTCGCCGTCGTCGGCGTAGACGAGGACACGGTCGGCCAGGACCTCCTGCCGCTCGCCCAGCCCGGCCAGCTCCGCGGCGGCCGCGCGGTTGGCGTCGGAGCCGAAGCGCACCTCCAGCACCTCGCGCGTGGAGTAGTCGCGGATGAGCTGGGCGGGGGAGCCCTCCGCCATGATCCGGCCGTTGTCCACGACGATGAGGCGGTCGCACAGCTGCTCGGCCTCGTCCATGAAGTGCGTCGTGACGAGCAGCGTGGTGCCCTGCTCCTTGAGCCGGAAGAGCCGGTCCCAGAGGATGTGGCGCGCCTGCGGGTCCAACCCGGTGGTGGGCTCGTCCAGCAGCAGGATCTGCGGGTCGTTGACGAGCGAGCGGGCAATGGTCAGGCGGCGCTTCATGCCGCCGGACAGCGCGTCGACGCGCGCGTTGGCCTTGTCCGTGAGCTGCGCGAACTCCAGCAGCTCGCCGATCTTGTCCTTGAGGTAGGAGCGCTTGAGCCCAAAGTAGCGCCCGTAGACGAAGAGGTTGTCGCGGACGCGGATCTCCTCGTCCAGATTGTCCTGCTGGGGCACCACACCCAGGTGCGCGCGCACGCGCGGTCCCTCGCGGTCGGGGTCCAGTCCCATGACCGTGAGCTCGCCGTCGCTGCGGGTGGAGACGCCACCGATCATCGACATGGTGGTGGACTTCCCCGCGCCGTTGGGGCCGAGGAAGCCGAACGACTCGCCCGGCTGGACCTCGAAGTCGATCCCGTCCACGGCCGTGAAGTCGCCGTAGCGCTTGCTCAGGCCGCGGGCGCGGACCACCCCCTGTCCGACGCCGCCTGCCCGGGTTCCGTGTGTCGGTGCGGCCGGGTGCGTGGTGGCGTTCCGGGTGGGGGCGGCGTCGCTCGTGGCGGCGTCCGAGGCGGCGTCGGGTGTGATGTGGGGCACTCGGCCCACGCTAGTCGTCGTCAGTGGTTGGCACAACTCAATCGATGGGGCCGGCGGCCGCCGCGCCCTCCGTCAGCGGACCCCGCGGAGCAGGCGGTGGACGCCGACCGCCAGGACCAGGGCCAGGGCGGCGGCGATGCCGGCCGTGAGGCCAACGCCGGTGTCGAAGGCGTGCGCGGCGGACTCCAGCAGCTGCGCGCCGGCCTTGTCGCCCAGCTGCGCGGCGACGTCGTGCGCCCCGGCGAGCGTCTGCGAGGCGGCCTCCTGCTGCGCCGGGCTCAACCCGGCGGGCAGGCGCAGGTGCCCCGTGAAGAAGGCGTTGAGCAGGCCGCCGAGCACGGCCGTGCCCAGCACGGAACCCACCTCGTACGCCGTCTCGGAGATGGCGGACGCCGCCCCGGCCTTCGCAGCGGGTACCGCGGAGAGCGCCAGGTCGTTGGAGACCGTCTCGGAGAAGCCCACGCCCAGTCCCAGCAGGACGAAGGCGGCCATGACGACCCACAGCTCGCCCCCTCTGCCCATGACGGCGAGCAGACCGTAGGCCAGGGCGTTGACCAGCACGCCGGCGACCATGAGCTGCACGCGGCCGAAGCGGCGGGCGATCGGGACCACGATGAGCCCGGCGGCGAACATCATCACCAGGCCCGGGATCATGAAGTTGGCCGCGGCGGACGGGGAGAGGCCGGCGACCAGCTGCAGGTGCTGGGAGAGGAAGTACATGAAGCCCACGAGGGAGAACAGGCTGAGCATGTTCACCAGCAGCGGGCCGCTGAACTGGCGGCGCGTGAAGAGCCGCACGTCCAGCATGGGGGTCTCCCGGCGAAGCTGGCGGCGCACGAACAGTACGCCGAGCACCAGGCCCAGGGCGATCGCGCCGCCCCAGAGCGGCCAGGGCTCTCCGGTCGAGGCGGACTTGATGCCAAAGGTGATGGGCAGCAGGGTGCCGATGATGAGCAGGACACTCAGCGGGTCCATGGGGCCAGGGCGTGGGTCGCGGGATTCCGGCAACAACACGTGCGCCAGCGCCAGCAGGGGCAGCAGGATCGGCACGGAGACCAGGAAGATGGAGCCCCACCAGAAGTGGCCCAGGAGCCAGCCGCCCACGATCGGTCCAAGGGCGGCGCCCGCGGAGAACATCGAGGCCCACAGCGCCACGGCCGTGGTGCGCTCGCGCGCGTCCACGAAGATGTTGCGGATGAGGGAGAGCGTGGCGGGCATGAGCATGGAGCCGAACACCGCCTGCACCGCGCGCCAGAGGATGAGCGCCTCGGCGCTGGGGGAGTATGCGGCGGCCACGGAGACCGCGGCGAAGCCCACGGCGCCGGTCAGCAGCACGCGGCGGCGGCCGATGCGGTCACCCAGGTTGCCCATGGGCACCAGGAAGCCGGCCAGGATCAGGGGGTAGATGTCGATCATCCACAGCAGCTGCGTGCCCCCGGCGTGCAGCGAGGAGGAGATGGAGGGGATCGCGAACGTGAGCACGTTGTTGTCGATGGAGACCAACAGCACGGGCAGCATGAGCAGCGCCAGCGCCAGCCACCGCCGGGTCGCGGACGCGACGAGCTGTGTGGGGGCGACCGGGGCGCCCTGCTCGGCTGAGACCGCCGGTGCGCCGGCGATCGGGACGGCGCCGGTGGGGTGGCTCTCGACGTGGGCGTCCCGTGGCGAAGGCACGACGACGTGGGGCTGGGTATCGGTGTGGTGTTGCGTGGACATGCCTTCCACCTCCTGGGTCTGGGGCGCGCCGCGCCCTGCGTGATCTGCGGTGGCTGCGGGTCGCGTTCGCGGCCGGTCACAACCCGAGCCGTCCCCCGGGTGCGGACCCGGCCGGACGACTCTCCCATAACTGTACCGTCTGGACGGTATGAACGCGTCATGGATCCGGGTGATTCCCCTCTCGTGGTGGGCGCCGGCACTAGAGTCGTGGGCATGTCACGCCCACCAGCCGCCAGAGACAAGCTGCTGGACGCGTATGCGGACATCCTGAGGGACGGCGGCGAGCGTGCCGCGACGCTGGAGGCCGTCGCCACGAAGGCCGGTGTGTCCAAGGGCGGTCTGCTGTACCACTTCAAGACCAAGGAAGCCCTGGCGGAGGCGCTCTCGGAGCGCATGCTGGAGTTGGGGCGCTTGGACGTGGAGAAGATGCGCGCGGCCGCCGAGGGGCCCTCGCGCTATTTCGTGCGGACCTCCGTGAACACGAAGTCCGCCTTCGACGTCACCTATGGCGCCATGATCCGGCTCTCGCAGGCCTCGGTGGCCCCCGCCAGGCACGCCTTGGAAGCCATTCATGGTTGGTGGCTCGACCTCATCCTCGAGGAGGTCGGCGAGCCCGCCGTCGCCGAGACGATCATGCTGATCGGCGACGGCCTGTACTCCTACTCTGCGCTGCCGGGCGAGCTCAACCGCCCCGAGGCGGGCGGCGACATGGACGGGCTGCTGCGACAGGTCGAGGTGCTCAAGGCCGCCGCGGCCGCGGCCCGGGCCTGAACCGCGGAACGACGCGACGCCCGGCCGGAAACCCGGCCGGGCGTCGTCGGGCATCCGGTGCGATCAGCCGCGCAGCAGCGCGCGGCGCTCGCCCTCCTTGCGCGCCTTGCGCGGGTTGCGCGGGGCGGGCTGCTCGTCGTCCGGCAGGGCGGACTCGGGCGAGGAGGCCACGAAGAGGTTGAGCCATCTGGCGTTCGGGTCCGAATCGATGAGGAACGCCTTGGTCAGCAGCGTGGCCGGCAGGGCCAGGAGCGCGCCGAGCGGGCCGAGGATGAAGACCCAGAACAGCAGGGACAGGAACGACATCGTGGCGGTGATGCCCACGGATTCGCCCGTGAACTTGGGCTGGATGATCACCTGGATGACGAAGTTCAGCAGGCAGTACACCACCAGCACGATGACGGACTGGACCCAGCCGCCGTCGAGCAGGGCCAGGAGCGCCGGCGGCACCACGCCGATCACGAAGCCGATGTTGGGGATGTAGTTGGTGATGAACGCGAGGACGCCCCACACGATCGCGAGCGGCACGTGCAGGAAGGAGAGTGCCACGGCGTCGAGGGCTGCCACGATGAGGCCGAACACGGTGGTGACGAGCCAGTAGCGGCGCACGCCCATGGAGAAGTCGCTCACCACGGCGAGGGCGCGCGGCTGCACCACGCGCAGGAGCTTGAGGCGGTCCACCATGGAGGACGAGTCCATGGTGAGGAAGAACAGGGCCACGATGAGCGTGGTCATGAGGGAGGCGAACGCCTGCCCCTTGGAGAGCAGCGGCAGGATCAGGCCCATGACGTCGTTGGGCTTGATGCCGCCCACCACGTTGTTGACCGTGTTCTGGTCCAGGCCCAGCTGAAGCCCGAAGTCGGTGACGCTCTTCCACATCCGCGAGAACTCGGCGTTGTACTGCGGGAGCACGTTGACGAGCTCGACCACGGACCACACCACGGACCAGAGGAAGGCCACGAGGACCGCCAGGACCACGATGAGGGCCACGAGGGAGGCCAGCGCCTTGGGGACGGCACGGGCCAGCGCGCGTTGCAGCGGGAACACCACGATCACGAGGTTCAGGCCAAGGAAGATGGGCGCCACGATGTCCTGGATGCCGCGCACGAAGAGCAGGATGATGACGACGGCCGCGAGGCCGAGGGTGACCGCCACGAAGCGCGGCAGGGGCGGGCGCTTGGACGGGTCCGAGGCCGGCGCCGGAGTGCGGCGGACCCCGGCCGTGGCCGTGAGTTCCACGTACCGCGGGGGCGTGGGGGCGTCGTCCAGGTCCGTCACGCTTCCCGTGCCCGACGACGTGACCGTGCGGACGGCGGGCTCTGTGGCCAGCGGGTCTGGGTTCGCGGAGGGCGGCGCGGCGTCGTCCGCCTGCGTCCGGGGCGATGCGTCGGGGCCCTGTGGGGTCTGGCTCATGGTCCGCCTTTCGGGTGCGTCGCCGCCAGTCTAGGGCTCGGGCCGCGGCGGGCTGCACCCCGATTTGGGGTGCATGATGGCCTGTGGTAAGGTTTCATCTCGGTTCAGAACGCTGCTTGCGGCGCAAAGAATCACTCTTTCGGGGGTATGGCGCAGTTGGTAGCGCGTCTGCATGGCATGCAGAAGGTCAGGGGTTCGAATCCCCTTACCTCCACCGAAGAAAGTCGAAGGGCCCGGTCACGAAGATCGGGCCCTTCGGCTTTTCCCGTTTCCGCCGCGCCCACGGTGCATGAGGGGCGGTGACTGAGGGGCGGGGCGACGGTGCGCAAGTCCGCATGGCGATGCTCGGCAAATACGGGGAGTCGTTCGCCGCCTCAAGATCGTTGACATGGCGGGCTTCGTGGACCGTGCCGTGCAAATACAGCGTGAGGATCCCGCAAATGGGTGCGGTCTCTTGCGAGCCGGAGCGGGCCAAGCGCCCGCAGGAGAACCGCACGGCCCCGGGGGCCACAAGGTGGCCCCCGCCTGGCGCTCGCCGTCGGCGGCGATCAGCAGCGCGGGCACGTGCGGATTCCCCTTCTTCGAGCTCGAGTGCACCAGGGAGTCCACCGACCACGAGCTCACGGTGGGCACGCCGGACGGCGGCGAGTAACCGCGCATAGGGGCGGTGCCACGCGTCAGAGCCAGCCTCGATCCTTCGCGGCCAGCCCCGCCTGGAAACGCGTCGTGGCGCCCAGCTCCGCCATGAGGCGCTGGACACGCCGCTGCGCCGTGCGCTGGCTCCACCCGAGGGCACGGGCGATCCCGGCGTCGGTGTGCCCGGCGGCCAGCAACGGCAACAGCAGCTGGGCCTCCGACGAGGGGCCGGAGTCGGTCCGGCCGATGCCCGCCCTGGTGATCGGCGTGGCGCGCTCCCATTCGGCCTCGAAGAGCGCCAGGAGCGCGTCCAACATGGCGCAGGGGTGGATGACGTAGGCCGCGTCAGGAATCCCCGTGGTGTCCTCGATGGGGATCACCGCGAGGCGGCGGTCCGCGACGAAGAGCTTCACCGGAAGCGTGTCGCGGACGCCGGCCCGTTCCTTGCGGTCGATCGTCGGCAGGATGTCCTCCTCCAGCCGGCCGGGGAGCCCCACCCCGGCCCGGTCGTAGATGACGCGGAAGCGCACGCCCTCGCGCAGGCGGCGCACCTCCGGCTCGAAGTTGCCGCCGGGCGGGACGACGTACGGCGCGCGATCCAGGATGAGGATCTCCTCGCCGGCCTCGGCCTGAGCGCGCCGGACCCGGGCGGCGATGGCGTCGGCGCCCGTGATGACCTCGACGAGATCGGCCGGATGCGCGGTGCGATGAGCCGTCCGGTGCAGCGAGGTCAGCTGCTGCAGGGCCGCCCTCGTGCGGCGCAGCTCATGCTCGCGCCGCTCCAGCAGGGGAGTCAGCACCAGATCGGGAGAGGCCGCCGTGTAGCGAGCCGTGCGCCCGGGCGTGCGGTGCGCCAGTCCCTCGGAGGCCAGGCGGGCCAGCGCCAGTGCCACCGCCCGGGCGCCGCTGTCCAGGCGTTCGGCGAGCTCCGTCGCCGAGCTGCGGGGGTGCGCCACCAGCGCCTCGTAGACGGCGCCGTCCTCGACCCCGATCACCTCCAGGCCCTGAGCGTGGCGTTTTTGCGACACCTGGCGAGTACTAGTCATGTGGCAATTCTGTCCCACGGCGCCCCCCGGTGGGATGCTCGGTGATGGTCCCCCGTGACCGTGGCATCGCTCCCCGAAAGGTCTCCCATGACACTCAGCAACCGCCTGCGCAGGCGCGCGGCGACGGCCGCCGTCGTCGGCCTGGCCGCAGCCGCCCTGTGCCTGCCGACCGCGGCCGCCCAGGCCGCCCCGCCGGCCGGCTCCCCGAACCAGGACGGGGGCAAGGTCACCCGCACGGTGTCGACGGGTGATCGCGGCGCCATCGAGGTTACGGCCGACGGCACCGCCCGCCGGGTGGACGCCTCCGGCAAGGTGCTGGCCACCGAGCACGTCTCTCCCGGGGTCGACACGCCCCTGGGCGAGGCCGGCGCACTCTCCGACTCCGAGCTCCGGGAGCTGCTCGCCGACCACGCCGCGAACGAGGACGCCGCTTCGGTGATCGCCGTCCTCGACACGCCGGTCTCGGGCACGGGAAAGGAACTCAAGGCCGGGAAGGCGCCTTTGACGACCGCCCTCAGGAAGGCGCACGCCACGCGCGCCCGGCCCCTTTTCCCAAACGCCGACGCCGCCCCCGGAGCAGCGGCGGGGACGGACTCCTCGCTCGGCTCCGCCGTCGTGATCACTGTCCCGAAGGGAACCGGCGAGGAGGCCGCCGCCGCACTGCGCGCCGCCGGCGCCAGCTTCGCCGAGCCCAACCGCTTCGTCAGCTCCATGAAAAGCGGCTCCACCCCGCTGCACACCTCCGGCAAGGTCGCGGCCCCGCACGTCGCCAAGGCCGACGCCGCCTCCGGCCGGCCGAGCAACTTCGGCCTCACGAGTTCCTTGCAGAGCTTCCTCAACGCCGGCGGCGTCAACGCCATGGGGGCCTACCAGGAGCTGACTTCCAGCTACGGGCAGCTGCCGGGTGAGGGAGAGATCATCACCAATGTGTCCGTCGGGGACCTGACCGACGCCTCGATGGATGACGAGTACGTGAAGCACTACGGCCCCACGACCGTCGTGCGGGACGGCCAGCGCTATCTCGACCTGCCGTCCATGCCCCTCATCCCCACGTACACCGTGGATCCGCAGGGCCGTCTGGACCCGACCGGCTCCACGAAGAATCAGGACCCCGTCCTGGGAGAGGTGCTGCTCGACTTCGGCGTGATGGCGCCCCTGCCGCACGACAAGCAGCGGGCCGGCGCGGTGGGTTCCGGGGTGACCGACCTGCTCGGCATCGCCCCCGGAGCCGACTACCGCCTCGTGGTGCCGCAGACTCCCACGATGGATCAGATCGCCAACGCCCTGATGGCCGCGGCGAAGCAGAGCCCCAAACCGGACGTGATCACCGCGAGCCTCGGCTTCGGCACCGACAGCGAGGGGTTCCCCGGCCGCTACCTCGAGGACGACCCCGTCCTGGCCTCCGTGATCCGCAGCATCGTGCGCGACGAGGGCATCGTCGTGACGATCTCCAGCAACGACGGCACGCGCCTCTACACCCCCACCTCGATCGGGCCCGACGGCGGCAGCACGCCCACCGACCTCGTGGCCTCGCGGGCGGACGCGACCACCATCGACGACGACGAGTTCTCCACCACGCCCACCAAGGTGACCGACAGCGGGGCCATGGCGATCGGCGGGACCACGCTGGACGACACGCTGAGCGTGCCGGCACTGAGCGGGACCGAGGACGCCGGACAGCCCACCTTCGCCACCACGCGCACCAACGGTTCCGGCACGTTCTCCTCCGGATTCGGCACCCGCTTGGACGCGTCCGCCCCGAGCGACGGCATCGTCATCCTCGAGCATGCGGTCGGCGGCGGCGCCCAGGACGTGACCCCCGTGATCTCCGGCGGCACGTCCGCCTCGGCGCCGGAGGTCGCGGCGTCGGCCGCCGTGCTCATGCAGGCCGCCAAGCTGGGCGGCAAGGAGCTCACCCCTGAGCAGGTCCGCGACATCTTGAAGCGGACCGGCCGAGCCGTGTCCACCCCGCCGCAGATCGATCGCCCCCTGCAGGTGGGGAACCAGATCGACCTCACCGCGGCCGTGGATTCGGTGCTGCCCAAGAGCGAGCTGACGCTGCGGAGCGTGTCCGTGGCGCACCGCGTCACCCGCGGAGGAGGCGGATCCTCCTACGTGGAGGACACGGCGCAGGACCGCATCGACCTCTCCGGCGGCGACCTCCTCAGCGGCACGGCGAACCCCGTCGACACGGGCATGGGCCTCAACGGGCCGGTGACCATCTCCGGCGACGTCACGGGGTTCAAGCCGGGCAAGAGCGTGAGCTACCGCCTGAGCATCGGCAAGACCCACTTCGATTCCGCCGTCCCCGCGATTCGCTTGCTGCCCGCGGAGATGCTCACCGCCGCCGGCCTGCCGGTGGTCTCCGACACCGACCGCAGCATCGAGTACACCTTCAGCGTCCTCCATGGTTCCAAGCCGGTCGACTCGCAGACCCGCACGCTCACCTTCGGTCCCACGGACGGCACCTTCCTCGAGGCCCCCGCGCCGGTCGTCCCCGCCACCGTGGAGCAGGGCAAGGACGTGCGGGTGAGCTACGACCTGCGCGGTGTGCGTGCCTCCTCCCTCCAGGACCCGTCCCTGGTGCTCTCCCACGTGGGCCACTGGAGTCCCATGCTGAGCCCGAACTTCAGCGTGGCGTACCGGATCCCGCTCAAGGACGACCACGGCGTCGTGACCGTTCCCGCCTCCGCCTTCGACGGCGGCGGGGGGCTCTACGGCATCGGCTACGCGCAGATCTCCACCAACGACACCCAGTACGGCTCCGACGTCTTCGGCGAGTTCTCCTCGATCCGGGTGGCCGGCGGCACCGCGCAGCAGCGGCCGCAGGCGCCCACCCTGGGGATCGGTTCCACGGTTGCGGCGCACCAGCTGAGCGTCTCCCGTGCAGAGCCGGCGTTCACGGTGGCGTGGGACGCCAGCGGGGTGGCGGGCGCGAGCGGCGTGACGCTGGAGATCTCGGCCCCGGCCCCGACCCTCTTCAACTCCTGGAACACCTTCACCAACCAGAACGGCACGCGGCGCGACGACGACGGCGTCGACTCGCCCTCGGTCTTCTCCAAGACGCTCCAGGGCTCCCGCGGCTCGGTGAAGCTGGACGCCGACACCCTGGGCCTGGTCGGGTCCAGCGGCTACAACGTGCGCGTGCTCCCGATCAACGGCTCGGGGGCCGTCGTCGGCCAGGCCTCGCCGTCGTCCGCGCTGAACTATGACGACGGCCTGGCTCCCGACGGCGCCGCGGTCACCGGCTTCGGCGTGGCGAGCGGGGGCACCTCGGTGGTGAGCACGGTGGACGCGAGCGGTGTCTTCACGCTGCGGGCGTACGACGCCGCGAGCGGCGGCTACGGCGCGGTGCTGGCGAGCGGCGAGGACCCGAGCACGAGCTACGGCGTGGTCGGCGTCGACGCCGGAGCCGACCGGGCCGCCGTCGTCGAGCAGGGCACCGGGGGCGACGCCGTCCAGGTCTTCGCCCCCGCGCAGGGCCGCCTCGTGGCGAGCGCCGACCTGCCGGGACGGTACGTCTCCGGCGACGTGGATCGCGCCCGCCACCGGGCCGCGCTGCTGGTGCGGGACGGCGACGGCGCCGACCTGATCGTGGCCGTCGACCTCGCCAAGGGCACGCTCGGCGACCCCATCCCGGTGGACACGGAAGGCGTCGCCGCCGGCTCCTTCTCGCTGACCACCGTCGACGAGTCCACGGGGCACGTGCTGACCTCCAAGCTCAGCGGCTCCATCACGTGTTTCGTGGGCTTCGGTGCCCTGGCCGACGTCGACCTCGAGAAGCGGTCGGTGACGCAGGACGGCGGCAACCGTTGCACGGATGCGCTCGGCGACGGCGACGACGGCACGGCGCAGATCCTGTCCTACCGCTCGCTGAACGTGAACACGGCCGGAAACAGCCTGTTGCAGAACCTCGAGCTCTCCACCGGGGCGCTCGACGACGGCTTCGCCGTCCGCCAGCAGTTCCCGCAGGGCATGGCCATCGACGGCGTCCACCACCTGGCGCTCGTCGCCTACGGTTCCCCGATCGGGCTACCGCATTTCGGGGGCAATCTGATCGTGGACAACAACGCCACGAGCCAGCTGGCCGAGGTGGACCTGACGAGCGGCAAGGTGGTGCGTGACCTGGGCGGCTTCGACTTCACCCGCGGCCAGCTGGACCCGCGGGCCGACGGGCGCGGGCTGCAACTCGACCCGACGACGCGCACGGGGTGGACGTACTCGGCCGACGGCCGCCAGGTGCAGTCGTTCCGCTACTGACCCTGCGCCGCCGGGGCCGCCGGCCCCGGCGGCGGGCCGCGAGGACGGTCCGGGGCCGGTTCCGGCACCCGGGCGAGCGGGCGGCGTCGGGCACTCAACCATGGCCTTGCTCACGAGGTTCCCTCACATGACCCCGAAAACTGCCGCGCGGGCGCGCTCTCCGCGTAACGTCGTGCCGAGCGCGGCCCGCCGGGGCCGGGACGAGGAGCGAACATGGCAAGGCAGGACCGAGCGGCCACCGGACGGAACCGTCCGCCGCTGAAAACCGTGGCCGCGGGCCTGATCGGCAACGTCATCGAGTGGTACGACTGGTTCTGCTACGGCCTGCTCGCCTCCATCTTCGCCGAGCAGATCTTCCCGAGCAGCGTGCCCATCAACGCCATCCTCGCGGCCTTCGCCGCCTACGCCGTGGGGTTCTTCGTGCGGCCCGTGGCCTCCATCATCCTGTCGCCCTTCGCCGACCGGCACGGACGCAGGGGACTCATGGCGCTCAGCGTGGGCCTCATGGGCGCCGCCTCGCTCCTCCTGGCGGTGACACCCACGTATGCGGCCGTCGGCATCCTGTCGCCGGTCATCCTGCTCGTCGCCCGCCTCCTGCAGGGCATCTCCGCGGCGGGGGAGTACCAATCCAGCGCCAGCTACGTCATCGAGAACGCGCCCCAGCACCGACGCGGCTTCGTCAGCGGGCTCTTCAACGCGACCTCCGGCCTGGCCATCCTCGCCGCCACGGTCTCCGCCAGCCTCGTCACCGGCCTCATCCCGGAGGGTCCGCTCCAGTCGTGGGGATGGAGACTGCCCTTCTTCTTCGGCGCGCTCCTCTCGCTGTTCGGCTTCTACCTGCGCCGCAGCATCCCCGAGTCGGAGGTCTTCGAGGAGATCGAGGACAAGAAGGAGGTGGTGCACTCGCCCGTCAGGAGCGTGTTCAGGCGCCACCCGCTGCAGATGCTGCAGGTCGCCGCGATCCAGTTCGTGGGCGTTCCCTACTATCTGTGGTCCACGTTCCTGCCCACCTACGCGCACCTCGTGGGCGGGATGGAACTCAGCGAGGCCCTGCTCGGCAACACGATCGGCCTCATCGTCTACGTCCTGGTGCTGCCGCTCGTGGGTCATCTCTCCGACCGCCACGGCCGCAAACCCTTCCTCATCGGCGGTGCGATCGGACTCGTGGTGCTGGTCTACCCCTGCATCCTGATGCTCACCCACCCGAGCTTCCTGGTGTACCTCGCCGCGAGCCTCATCGGCTGGCTGCTGCTCTCCACCATCGAGGCGCTCTCTCCCGTGGTGGGCGTGGAGCTGCTGCCTGCCTCCGTGCGCGTCTCCGGCGTGGGTATCCCGTACCAGATCTCCACCGCCGCGCTCGCCGGCACCGCGCCGTTCGTGGCCTCGTGGTTCATCAGCATCGACCACCCGAGCCTCATCGCCGGCTACGTCCTGCTCGTCATGGTGATCGCGGGCGGCATCTACCTGACCATCCCCGAGACGCGGGACCGCGTCCTGAACGAGGCGGAGGAACCTGCGGCATGAGCGGTCGGAGCATCAGGGTCGGCATCGACGTCGGCGGAACCTTCACGGACTTCGTCGCGGTGGTGGGTCGGGGCGGGCGCGTGCACAACCTCAAGGAGGCCAGCACGCCGGAGGACCCCTCCCGCGCCGTGGAGAACGGGTTGCGCCGGCTCCTCGCGGAGCTGGGCGCCGAGCCGGCCGACGTCGTCTCGATCGCGCACGGCACCACGATCGGCCTCAACGCGATCCTCCAGGGCACGGGTGCCCCCATCGCGCTGGTCATCAGCCGCGGTCACCGCGACGTGCTGGAGCTGACGCGCCGCCTGCCCAAGGAGTTCGACCTGCGCCAGCCGCGCATCCCTTCCCTGGTGCCGCGGGACCGCATCGTGGAGATCGACGCCAGGCTCGGCGCCCGGGGCGAGGTGCTCGCGGCGCCCGGCGACGCCGAGCTGGCCCGCGTGGCCGGCGCAGTGCGCGCCACGGGCGCCGGGGCGGCCGCCGTGACGATCCTGCACAGCTATCTCGACGAGGACTTCGAGGCGGAGGTGGCGGCGCGGCTCGCCGCGCTCCTGCCCGGGGTCGACGTCACCGCCTCCTCCGCGATCTGGCCGGAGATCCGCGAGTACAACCGCGCCTCGGCCGTCTCGCTCAACGCCACCATCTCCCCGCTCGTGGGCGCCTACCTGGACCGCCTGCAGGAACGCATCACGGGGCTGGGGATCGGCGCGGTCCTGTCCATCACCGCGAGCAACGGCGGCTCGGTGGACCTCGCGACGGCCCGCGACCGGCCCATCGACACGATCCTCTCCGGCCCGGCCTCCGGCGTGACCGCCAGCCTGCAGGTCGCCGAGTCCAACGCGGTGGACACCCTCATCTCCTTCGACATGGGCGGCACGTCCAGCGACATCGCGGTCATCGTGGGTGGGACGCCGGAGTTCACGGGTCGCACCGAGGTGGGCGGCATCCCGCTGACGCTCCCGGTCGTCGACGTCAACGCGATCGGCGCAGGCGGCGGCTCCATCGCCCGCGTCGACGAGCTGGGCGCCCTGCACGTGGGCCCGGAGAGCTCCGGCGCCGTGCCGGGACCGGCCGGTTACGGCCGCGGGGGCACGCTGCCCACCGTCACGGACGCCTACCTCGTCACGGGTGTCATCGACCCCGACCGCTTCGCCGGGGGCGGGCAGCGGCTGAACCTCGCGGCGGCGCACCGCGCCTTCCGTCCCCTCGCCGCACGCCTCGGCCACACCGGCCCCGACGCCACGACGCGCGCGGCGGCGGACGTCCTGGCCGTCGCGACCGTCTCCATGGCCTCGGAGCTGCAGAAGGTCCTGGCGCGGCGTGGCCTGGACACGGGCGAGGCCACGCTGCTCCCGTTCGGAGGCGCCGGCCCCACGCACGCGGCGCTCCTGGCGCAGGACGCCGGCATCTCCTCCGTCCTCCTCCCGCTCGCGGCGGGCACTTTCTGCGCGCGCGGGGCCGTGGCGGCCCCGCTGCGCAGGGACTACCTGCACGGTGTGGGGCGGGTGCTCGACGACGCCGTGGCCGCCCGTGCCGTGCGGCACCTCCGTGATCTCTTCGCTACCGGCCGCGCTTGGGCCGCCTCGCAGAGCACTGCCACGGCGGTCGCTGTCACCGGCGCCCTGGAGATGAGGTACGTGGGTCAGGCCTTCGAGCTGGAGGTCGCCCTCGACGAGGCCGGGCTCGCCGCGGGGGCGGGGCCGGGCGCCGTATGGCCGGACGCCGCGTGGATCGAGGAGGCCTTCCACCGTCGCCACGAGGAGGAGTTCGGCTTCCGCGACACGACCTCCGGCGTCATCGTCGTGGCGGCCAAGGTCACGGCGATCGGCGAGGTGCCCGCGCTTCCGGCCGGGTCCCTGCCGGACGGCGGCGCGACGGCCGCAGACGCTTCGGCGGAGCGCCGCCCCGTGTACCTGGACGGGGCGTGGCGAGAGGCCCGCGTGCTCGGGGCCGGGGACCTGGGCAGCGGGATGCACGTGCCCGGCCCGGCCGTCGTCGACCTGGCGCACACGACGGTGCTGGTGCCGCCGGGGTGGACGCTCACCGCGGCCCGCGGTGAGAACCTGGCCATGACCCTCGAGGAGGAGGCAGCATGAGCGCCCCGGACAGCACGCAGCGCGAACTCAGCGCCGTCACGTTCTCCGTGGTCGCGGCCCGGCTGCAGGCCATCGCCGTGGAGATGGGGTACGCGCTCAAGCGCACTTCGCGCTCGCTCTACGTCAAGGACGGCGAGGACTTCTGCGCGGCCGTGGTGGGCGTGGACGGGCTCGTCCTCGCGGCGCCCGACTCGATCGGGTCGACGCTGCTCACGCTCGTGGACGTGCGCGCCGCTGTGGCGGCCGTGGGCGGGCTGGGCCCCGGCGACGTGCTCATCACGAACGACTCCTTCCGCTCCGGCGCGCTCTCCACGCACCTGGCCGACATCCACGTGATCGAGCCGTACTTCGACGGTGACACGCTGGTGGGTTACGGCTGGGCGTTCATCCACTCCTCCGACGTGGGCGGGCGCGTGCCCAGCTCCATCTCGCCCCTGAACACGGATGTGTTCCAGGAGGGGCTGCAGATTCCGCCGGTCAAGCTCGTCAAGGCGGGCGTCATCGATCCAGAGATCGAGGCGATCATCCGCCTGAACACGCGCACCCCGGACGCGAACTCGGCCGACATCCGGGCCATGCTCGCGGCCCTGCGCCACGGGAAGCAGGCCGTCGCGGCGCTCATTACCAAGGTGGGGCGCGGGTCCTACCTGGCCGCGGCGGAGCGCATCCTGGCGCGCAGCGAGGAACGTGCGCGGCAGCTGGCCTCCGAGCTGCCGGAGGGGACGTACGCCTTCAGCGACTTCCTGGACGACGACGGCATCACGCCCTTCCCCGTGCGGCTGCACGCGGCCGTGACGGTGGGCGCCGACGGCGAGATGACGGTGGACTTCACGGGGACGGACCCGCAGGTGCCCTCCGCCTTCAACGTCGTCACCGCCGGCCGTCCCAACCCCATGACCACGGGGCGCGTGCGCACCACGCTGGCCACGCTCGACCCCGACTTCCCGTCCGACGCGGGGCAGATCCGTGCCCTGCGCGTCGTGGCGCCGGAGGGCACGGTGGCCAATGCGGTGCGCCCCGCAGCGGTGGGCGCCAGGCACGTGGCCGGCGTGCGCTTCTCCGACGTGCTCGGGGGCGCCATGTTCCAGGCGGCGCCGGAGCTCATGCCGGCGGCCGGCAGCGGCGTGGTGATCCCCGTCGTGGTGGCCGAGCGGCGCGGCGGCGGCCGCGGTTCGCAGGTGGCCACGACGCTCTACGGCGGATTCGGCGGCGCCCATGGCCTGGACGGGCACGACGGCCGCGACAACAGCTACTCCGTGGTCGCCTCCGCCCCCGTCGAGACCACCGAGGCCGCGTTGCACATCCAGGTGCTCTCCTACCGCCTGCTTCCGGACTCCGGCGGCGCGGGGAGGTGGCGCGGCGGGGCCGGGCGTGAGTACGTGTTCCGCATCGAGGCGGACGGCACGCAGGTGCTGGCGCGCGGCCTGGACCGCTTCGTGTTCCGCCCCTGGGGCGTGAACGGCGGCGCCCCGGGACGCGCCATGGAGGTCGTGGTCAACGAGGGGCTCCCCGGGGAGCGGCGCCTGCGCAAGTTCGACGTCCTCGAGCTGGACCGCGGCGACACCATGACCTTCCGCACTCCGGGCGGCGGCGGCTTCGGCCCGGCCCACGAGCGCGACGTCGAGGCCGTGCTGCGCGACGTCCGCCTCGGCCTCGTCTCTCCGGAGGCCGCCCGGTCCGAGTACGGCGTGGTGTTGGACTTCCCGCGCCCGGCGGAGGGTGGGCCGGCGCCCGCCTCGGGCGTGCCGGTCCTCGACGTCGGGGCCACGGCTGCCCTGCGCGCCCGGATGGGCGAGGACTGGGTGCCGAGCACCTTCTCCTACGGTCCCGAGCGTGAGGCCTGGGACGCCGTCTTCACGGAGTCCTGGTACCAGCGCTTCAACGCCGCGCTGCTGGCGCTGCCCGCGAGCGAGCGGGCGCCCCGGCGCAGCGCCGTGTTCGGAGCGGTGCTGGCCGGGCTGCCGGAGGATTTCCCCGTGGTGCGGCCGGCGTCGTCGGGCGGGCTGGAGGCGGCCCGCGCGGTGGCGCAGTGCCAGCTGGAGTCGTTCGCCCCCGGCCGTCCCGCCTGACCCGCACGTATCCTGGAGCCCTATGCGCCGCGCCTCAAGCCCCCAGACCCCGGGTCGTGACCCCCGCCCGTCCGGCCGGAACGCAGGGGGCACCGGCGTCGGCCGGGGCGGTGCCGACTTCAGCCTGAGGGACATCGCCGTCGCGGCTTACGGGCCCACGGTCCTGTTCGGCCTGGCCGAGGGCGCCATGCTTCCCATCATCACGATCTCGGCGATCGAGCGCGGGGCCTCGGTGGCGCTCGCCGCCTTCATCGCCGCGCTGCTGGGCCTGTCCTCGCTCGTCACGAACATCCCGGCCGGCGCGCTGGCCACGCGCTTCGGCGAGCGCGCCAGCATGGTGGCCGCGGCGGCGGTCTCGGTGGCGGGGCTGAGCCTGTGCCTGCTCCCCTGGGGGCTGTGGGCCTACGGGTTCGGCGTGGCCCTCGTGGGCGCGGCGTCGTCCGTGTTCACGTTGGCGCGCCAGTCCTACCTGACCGAGGCCGTGCCCCTTCCCTGGCGCGCCCGGGCGCTCTCCACGCTGGGCGGCGTCAACCGCATCGGCATGTTCCTCGGCCCGTTCCTGGGTGCGGCGGTCATGCACTTCTTCGGTCTCTCCAGCGCGTACGTGCTCGCGATCGTGGCCGTCATCGGCGCGGGTGCGATCGCCTACACGGTGCCGGACCTCGACCATCGTGAGGCCGACCGCGCGGCCTCGGCGAGCGTCACGACCCTCGGCATGCTGCGCGAGCACTGGCGCACCTTCGCCACCCTGGGCGTGGGGGTGCTGCTGCTCTCCGCGATCCGCCAGTCGCGGCAGACCGTGGTGCCGCTCTGGGCGCACCACGTAGGCCTGGACGGGACGGCGACGTCCCTCATCGTGGGCGTGGCCGGGGTGATCGACGCGGCCACCTTCTACCCGGCCGGGAAGGTCATGGACCGCTACGGCCGCCGTGCCGTGGCCGTGCCGTGCACCGCGGTGCTCGGGGCGAGCTTCCTGCTCATGCCTCTCACACACGGCTTCGTGACGCTCCTGCTGGTGTCCCTGCTCATGGGCCTGGGCAACGGGATCGGCTCGGGGATCGTGAACACGCTGGGCGCGGACGCCTCCCCGGCCGTGGGGCGCCCCACCTTCCTGGGCCTGTGGCGCGAGTGCGCGGACGTGGGCTCCGGGGCCGGTCCCATTGCGCTCTCCGTCATCACGGCCGCGGTGTCGCTGGGGGCAGGCGTCGTGACGCTGGGCGTGGTGGGTTTCGCGGCCTCGGCGGCGCTGTGGCGGTGGGTTCCGCGGCGGCCCCCCGCCCCGCGGCGCGCCGAGGTGGTGCCCGACGACGCCGGGCCCGGTCCCGCTCCGGGCTGACCCCCGCGGCGCTCCTGCGGCCCGCCCGCGCCATCTCGACCCCGGTGCTCCGCGGGGGTTCAGCCCAGGTGGCCCGTGAGGGCCATGGTCCCCAGCGTCGTCGCGGCGACGAGCACCGAGAGGCAGCCGCCGAGCAGCAGCGGGCGCAGGCCCGCGGTGCGGATGGCGCGCACGTCCGTCGACAGCCCGATCCCGGCGAGCGCCGTCGCGACGAGGAACACGCTCACGTGCGTCAGCGCGGAGACGAGACCCTCGGGGAGCACGCCGGTGGATCGCACGCACGCCACCGCCACGAAGCCGACGAGGAACCACGGGATGAGCCGGAGGATCCTGGCCGCCCCCAGGCGCTCGCCGTGGCCCTCGCGGCGCGCCTCGACGAGCGCGAGCGCGATGCTGATGGGGATGATCATGAGCGTGCGTACCAGCTTCACGACCACGGCGAAGCCCAGGGTGGAGGCGGAGAACACGCTCGCCGCGGCGACCACGGAGGAGGTGTCGTTCACCGCCGTGCCCGCGAAGAGGCCGAAGGCGTGCGGCGTCATGCCCAGCGCGTGCCCGATCGACGGGAAGACCAGCACGGCGATGACGTTGAAGAGGAACACCGTGGAGATGGCGTAGGAGATGGTGGAGGACTTCGCCTTGACGATGGGGGAGACGGCGGCGATGGCGGAGGCCCCGCAGATGCCGGTGCCGACGCCGATCAGGGTGCGGATCTCGCGCTCCACGCGCAGGGCCCGGCCCAGCAGCCACGCGGCGATCAGGCACATGGCCAGCGAGCTGAGCATGACGGGGAGCGACTCGGCGCCCACCTGGACGATGCTGAGCAGGGAGAGCTGCGAGCCAAGCAGCACCACGGCGCATTGCAGCACGAACTTGCCCGAGTAGCCGATGCCGGGGACGACGCGTCCCGCCGGCTTGCGCAGCAGCGCGACCACGACGCCGATGACGACGGCAGGGATGGCGGAGCCGACGAGCGGCACCGCCGCACCGATCGTTGTGGCCACCGCGGCGATCGCGGCGCACAGCAGGAACCCCGGCCACACCTCCGAGCCCCGCGAGAGCAGGCGGCCGGGAAGCGAGGAAACGGGGGCGACGCGCATGTCCGCCAGTCTGCCGTGTGCCGCGGGCTGCCCCAAGTCGCTCGCGTGCCGTCGGCCCGGGCCGCGGGCGTCCGCCCGGTCCGAGGAAGTGGCCTCAGGGTGAGGGCGACGTCGGCGGCAGCATCTCGGCCGAGAGGATGCGCGCCAGCCGGAAGCGTCGCTTGGATGCCTCGGGGCCGACGGCCGCCACCAGGCTCGCGCCCTCGGCGGTGACGTCCAGACGCAGGGGAAGCGCCTGCGTCCGGATGAGGCCGGAGCGTGGGTGTCCATCGAGCAGCGCCGTGGCCGGCATCGCGGTGTAGCGAAGGAGCAGCGGGCGCTCTTCCCTCACGGCCGATGCGACGGTCAGGAGCAATTCCGCGTCGGGAACGAGGGGCTCCGGAACGCGGTGCCTGGCCCAAGGATTGCTCAGCGCCGTGAGCCTGCGCTCGTTCGAGGCCGAGGTGGAGCGACGCACCTTGGCCAGCGCGGTCTGGACCGCCACGGGATCGAGATGCCTGAATGACTGCACGTGAAGGAGCCCCACGATCACCGCGAACGCCTCCTCCTCGTCGAAGATGAACGGCGGAAGCCGGGGACCCGCCGCGAGGCGATAGCCACCGGAAGGGCCCTTCGCCGTGGCGATGGGGATTCCCAGCGAGCGCAGCCACGAGACGTCTCGCTTGATCGTGGCGCTGCCGACGCCCATGCGCTCGGCCAGCTCCTGAACGCCCCGGAGCCCGGACGACTGCAAGATCTTCAACACGTGCCCGGCCCGGGCCGCCTGGTCACCCATGTGTCGAGTATTCCCGAGAAGGGATCACCAAGGCGATCCCTTCTTCGGAATGCTCGGATGGTCGCTCACGAGAAAGATCGTGATCGCCGGCCGATGCGCCGGCGCCGGCCTGATTCTCCCCGGGGTCAAGGAACGGCGAGGGCGAACGCTCACGCCTCGCCTCGCAGGACGAATTCCTCCGTGACCAGGGCGCGGAGCCGCTCGGCCGGCGCCGACAGGCGCACGTCGGTTCGCCAGACGAGGCCGATCTCCCGTACGGCGCCGACGTCCCCCAAGCTCACTCCCACGGACTCCGTGGCACCCGCGAAGGAGGCGGGGACGATCGCCACCCCCAGCCCGGCGGCCACGAGCCCCTCGATGGTGCCGGCGTCCTCGGCCTCGAAGGAGATCTCCGGGGCGATGCCGGCGGCGGCTAGCAGGGCGTCCGTCTGCGCGCGGAAGCCGAAGCCGCGCGGGGTGGTGACGAAAGCGTCGTCGGCCAGCTCGCTCAGGTGGACCCGACCCCGGCCCGCGAGCCGGTGACCGGGCGGCACCGCCAGGACCAGCTTCTCCCGCGAGAGCGGCAACCAGCCGTACCCGCCGTCCGGCCGCGCACGGGCCAGGGCGAGGTCGGCGCGCCTGGCCTCCAGATCGGCGATGATCTCGTGTCCGGGTTCCTGCCGTAGCGAGACACGCACGTTCGGGGCGAGCGCGCGGAATCTGCGCAGGATCCGTGGCACCAGGGCGGTTCCGGTGGAATCGAGGAAGGCCAGGCGCACCACGCCGGATTCCGGGTCCAGTTCGGTGGCGATGTCCGAACGCAGGCGGCGGTAGCGGTCGTCGATGTTCCGCGCCGCCTCCAGCACCATGCCGCCCAACGGCGTGAGGCGCAGGCCCGTGGGCAGCCGCTCGAAGAGTGTGGCTCCGAGCTCCTCCTCGACCCGCGTCAGCGCACGGGACACGGTGGACTGCGGCACGCGCAACGCGGCAGCGGTGTCGGTCATGTGCTCGTGGTGGGCCAGGGCAACCACCCATTCGAGATCACGCAGGCGCATGCCTGCATCATGCGCGGAACGCATCGAGATGACAAGCTCCGCTCATTGGACGCATGGGCGGGGTTCCGCGATGCTGGCGGGATGACCATCAAGCTGCGCCTGCTCCTGCCCGCCCTGGTGTTCGCCTGCCTGGTCTCCGCCGTGGTCTCCAGCCTGGGCGCACCGTTGCTGCCGGCGATCGCCGAGGCCCATCACGTCTCCGGCACCACGGCCCAGTGGGCGCTCACGGCGACGCTGCTCACGGGCGCCATCGCCACTCCGACCATGGGTCGCCTGGGTGACGGCCCGCACCGGCGCGGGGTCATCCTCGTGGCGGTCGCGCTCATCGCCGTGGGGTGCATCCTCTCGGCGCTGCCGCTCGGCTTCGGCCCGTTCCTCGTGGGGCGGGTCCTGCAGGGCCTGGGCTTGGGCCTGACGCCGGTCGCGATCGCCAGCGCCCGCGACGCGCTGCCCGCGGGGAAGGCGTCGTCGGCCGTGGCCCTCCTGTCCATCACCACGGTCTCCGGGGTGGGGCTCGGATACCCCGTCACCGGGCTCGTGGCGCAATGGGGCGGCATCACGGCCGCCTACTGCTTCGGCGCCGTCGTGGCCGTGCTGGCTCTTGTCTTCGCGGCCCTCGTGCTGCCGCGTTCCAGCGTGCGCACGGGCGAGCGCCTCGACGTGGTGGGTGCCGTGGCCCTGGGTGTCCTCCTGTGCGCCCTGCTGCTCGGCGTCAGCGAGGGGGAGGACTGGGGCTGGGGCTCCCCCCGGGTTCTCGGCCTCCTGGCGCTCGCCGTGGTGCTCCTGGCGTTCTGGATCTGGTGGGAGCTGCGCGTCGAGCGGCCCCTGGTGCAGCTGCGCCTGGTGCGTCACCGCTCGGTGCTGACGGCCGACGTCGCGGCCCTGCTGGCCGGCGTGGGCATGTACCTGCTGCTCTCCCTCGCCGTGCGCTTCGTCCAGACGCCCGCCTCGACGGGCTACGGGCTGGGCATGACGGCCGTCATCGCGGGCCTGGCACTGGTGCCGTTCTCCGCCGGCAGCTTCATCGCCACGCGGCTCACGCCGTCGCTCGCGCGGCTGACCTCGCACAGAGCCCTGCTCCCGATCGCCTCCGTGGTGCTCCTGGCCGGCATGCTCCTCTTCAGCCTCGCCCGCGGGAGCATGTGGGAGATGCTCATCGTCATGGGCGTCAACGGCCTCGGCGTCGGCCTCATCTTCGCCGTGGTGCCCGGCCTGTTGCTGGGCGCCGTGGATGCCTCGCAGACCGCGAGCGCCATGGGCTTCAACCAGGTGCTGCGCTACATCGGCTATTCCGTGGGCAGCGCCCTCTCCGGCGTGATCCTCGAGATCCACACGCCGGGTGGCGCCGCGTTCCCGGACGACGCGGGCTACACCGCGGCCGGGCTGCTTTCCGCCGCGATGTGGGTCGTCACCTTCGTCGTGACGCTGACGCTCCCTGGGCGGGGCGGACGCAGGGGGCGCACCGAGGTGACGCCCGGCGGATCCTCGCTCAGCCAGGCGGACGAGGAACTGCTGGCGGAGGAATCGCTCGCGGACGCCGAGTCGCCCGCCGCATGACCCGCGCGACCTCCTGCGGTCCCGGTCGTGACCGGCGACATGGTCCGTCGATTGGCGCCCGGGCCGGGTGGCTTGGTAGAGTCTCATCTCGTTCGACCCGCCGGTGACGGTGGGGTGAACGCCTCTTTCGGGGGTATGGCGCAGTTGGTAGCGCGTCTGCATGGCATGCAGAAGGTCAGGGGTTCGAATCCCCTTACCTCCACCGAAGAAAGCCTCAAGGACTCGGTCGCGAAGACCGGGTCCTTCGCTTTCTCCGGGTCGGCCTGTGCCTCGCGCCCACCGACAGCACGTGGAAGGGAACCCCGTGACCAGTCCGCTCTCCGCGTCCCCTTACGAGGTCCTCGGCGTGCCCGTTCACGCGGGCGAGGACGAACTGCGCCGTGCCTACCGCCTCCGCCTGCGCCACAGCCATCCGGACACGGGCGGGACCTCTGCGGAGTTCATTCGGGTCAAGCGCGCCTGGGAACTTCTCGGCACGCCGGAGGCCCGTGCCGCCTACGACGACGCCGCCGCCCGGTCCAGCGCCGCCTGGGCGCCCCGTCGTGCCCGCGCGGCCGGCTCGGGAGGGGCCGCCGCCCGCCGGGGCGGTGACACCCGCCCGGCCGGGCGTTCGATCGGGACTCCGGGAGGGCGGCGTCGGGCGCTGTACCTGGAGTGCGCCCGCGCGCTGGGCGTCGACGAGGCCGCGGCGTATTCTCCGGCGTTCGTGGGCGCGGCACCGCGCGAGGTGCGGCGCCTGCTGGCGGACGCCCTCGCCGAGGAGGCCACCGCGGCCGTCCTGGAGCGGATGGGCATCGGCTTCACGGCCTGGCACTCCGTCACGGTGGGCGACGACGTGGCGCTCGATCACGTGGTCATGGCGCCGTCCGGGCTCATCGCCCTGGCCTCGGAGGACTTCGGCTCGCCCGTGCGGGTGCGCCGCGGCGAGCTGATCGGCGGGGGAGTGGGCGGGCGGACGCCGGCAGCGGACCTGCTCGGGTGTGCGCTCGCCGTCGCGCGGGGGACGCGCGCCCGCTTCGGCGGCGCGCTCCTCATCCTGCCCGACGACGCCGTCCCCGACCCCGTGACCCCCTTGGGTCCCGTGCGCGGCGTCCCCACTGCCGTGGTGCGGCGCAGCGTCCTGCGATCGGTGCTGCGCCGCGGGGTGCCCGGCGCGCGCGTGGTGGGCGGCCCGGAGATGCTGGAGACGCGGGCGCGCCTGCTGAGCACCCTGAAGGTCTGGGAGCCGGCCGCGTGACCGGGACGCCGGGGACGCGGCGGCGGGGCCGGAGGGACGGCGGGGACCCGCGCGCGGGCAGGGGCATCCTCATCGCGGCGGCGACGGTCCTCGTGGGTGTCCCGGCCGTGCTCTTCTCGTGGTTCGGGATCCTGGTGGCGGCGGATCGCGCCGGGACGCCGGCGGATCCGGATCGCGTCATGGCCTGGATCCTTGCCGTGCTGGACGCCCTGGTCCTGTGGCCGCTGGCGCTACGCGGGGCCAGGCGCTACGTGTGGCGCCGCATGGAACACCGGGACGAGCCGGCGGAGCCCTGGGGCCGGCGTGTCCTGCCCCCGGTCCCGCCGGCCCCGGTCACGGTCCCGGACGCCCTGGGCCGCGTCGCCGTCGTCGTCATCGGGGCGCTCGCCATCGCCGCGGCCTGCGGTCCGCAGGAGGTGACGCGCGTCCTGGTGGGCGGCCTCCTCGCCGCCTCCGTTGGACCGGCCTCCGCCTGGGCGCTGCTGCGCCTGGCGGCCTTCGTGCTGCAGGCGCTGCTCCTGTTCCCCGTGCTGTGGGCCAGCGAGCGGGGGCTGCGGAACGTGCAAGCCGGCACGGCGGCACACCGCCTGCTCCTGGTGCGCCGCAATTGGTACCTCGGCGCCGCCGTGGGCTGGGTGGCCTCGCTCGGGGTGGGCTTCGTCCTGTCCTGGGCGCTGCTCGTCACCCTGTAGGCGGCCTGGAAGAATGCGGGCATGACGCAGCAGGACATCGCCCCGGCCATCGACGCGCTCGACGGGCGCTCCCACACCCTGACCACGGTCCTCCTTGGCGGGTGGGAGGCCATGGTGGGCGGCGGCCCGGAGGGGTACATCCTCACCGCCTCCGCGGAGGGCGGGCGGCGCACCGCCAACGCCCTGAGCCCGGACGGCGCCGGCTCCGCGGAGCCAGTGAAGGTCTTGGTGGGCGGGCAGGAGATCGAAGGGCCGCGCGGCTATGTGCTCTCCCGCGCGGAGCTGGACGCCGCCCTCGACGACCTGGTCCTGGGGGAGCTGCCGCGCAAGCGCTGGGCCCTCGCGGGCCGATAGCCGCCGCCCCAGGCCGCGCGCCCCCTGACGCGCCAGGCCTCCGGATGCGGGCCACCGCCCCGGCGCGGAATGCGCCCGGGGCGAGGAACGTTGCCCACGGTGTCCGCGCGGGAACCGCCCGCGGCCGCCACCCGTCGTCGGGCACCGCGACGGCTGGCCCCGGCGACCGGGGAGAATGGCAGGACCGCACCACCCCGGGAGGCCCTCGTGGATACCACCATCGTGGCCGGCGTCGCCGCCGTGCTGATCATCGTCCTGAGCACCAAGCTCGGCAACAAGTGGAACGTGGCCTCGCCCCTGCTGCTGGTCCTCGTGGGCCTGGGGGTCTCCTTCCTCCCCTTCCTGCCGGACATCGAGGTGGAGCCGGAGATCATCCTCGCCGTGGTGCTGCCACCGCTGCTCTTCTCCAGCGCGGTGAACATGCCTGCCATGAACTTCCGGCGCGAGTTCAGCACCATCGGCTCCCTCGCGGTGGTCCTCGTGATCGTCTCCGCTGTCCTGCTCGGCTTCGTCTTCCACTGGATGTTCCCCGGGCTCGCGCTGCCGTGGTGCATAGCGCTCGGCGCCATCCTCTCGCCGACCGACGCCGTGGCCGTGTCGATCGCGAGGAACGTGGGCATCTCCTCGCGGGTGACCACCATCCTCGAGGGCGAATCCCTGCTCAACGACGCGACCGCGCTCGTGACCCTGCGGACCGCGGTGGCCGCCGTCGCGGCGTCGTTCTCGGTGTGGCAGGCCGTGGGGCAGTTCGCCTACTCTGTGGCCGTCGCCGTGGTCATCGGCTTCGTCGCGGGCAAGCTGGGCGTGTGGGCCCGCGCCCGCAGCGGCGATGCCACGATCTCCAGCATCATCTCCTTCGTGGTGCCGTTCTTCGCCTCGGTCCCCGCGGACCTGCTGCAGGCCTCCGGCCTCGTGGCGGCCGTGGTGGCAGGCATCGTGACGGGGCGCAAGCGGGACCGCGTCTTCTCCGCGGACCAGCGCCTCTCCGACAAGACCATGTGGCGCGCCGTCACGCTGGTGCTGGAGGGCGGCGTCTTCCTGGTCATGGGCCTGGAGGTGCGCGGCCTGGTCCACGAGCATGCCGGCGAGGAGGGCAAGATCGGCAGCCTGGGCGCGATCGTCCTCGTGGCGTTCGTCGCCCTGGTGCTCATGACGCTCATCCGCGCCGCCTACGTCATCCCGCTCGCCGCCAACCTGGGCCGGCGCGCCTCGCGCGTGCAGTCCATGCAGCCGCGGGTCGAGGCCATGGAATCCGCCATCCAGGACCGGGACATGCGCCGGGCCCACGAGCTGGCCGGCCGCGATCCGGAGCGGGCCCGGGCGCGCCTCAAGCGCCGCCTGACCAAGAAGGCCAAGCGGTTCAAGAACGTCGACCCGGCGGTCGGGGAGCAGAGCCCCGAGGCCGTCGAGGGCCGCTGGCGGCGCCTGGAGAACCGCACGCGCCGCGCCCTGAGCGACATCGACTACTACGTGCGCCAGCCGCTGTCCTGGCGCGACGGCGTGGTCATGGTCGGGGCGGGCATGCGCGGTGCCGTCACGCTGGCCGCCGCGCAGACCCTGCCCCTCGACGCGCCGTACCGGTCCTCGCTCATCCTCGTGGCCTTCGCCGTCGCGGTGCTCTCGCTGGTCCTGCAGGGTGGCTTGCTGGTGCCCCTCGTGAAGTGGGTCAAACCCGCCGTCCCCGACCCGGAGGACCTGGCCAGGCAGCGCGCCGTCGTCTCCGAGCGCCTCGCCGACGTGCTCGTGGAACCGAGGGACGGGGAGGGCAAGATGCAGCACCAGTTGCGCACCATCGTGGCCCGCCGCGACGCCCTCCTGGACCTGCGCGAGGAGGGCTTCTACGACCCCGACTGCACCCGCGGCCTGCTGGCCTCCATGGACGCCTCCGAGCTGGGCCTGCGGCTGCGCCTCGACCAGATCGTCGTGGACCAGACGGAGGAGGGCATGAGCCAGGCCCAGGCAGAGGCGGACGTCGAGGCCTACCAGGAGGAGGTGCGTCGCTACGCCCTGGCCGACGACGCCCGCCCGGGCCGGGAGGCCGACGACCGCTGAGCGCGGGGCGGGGGCGCCCGCCCGGGCCGGGAGGCCGACGACCGCTGAGCGCGGGGCGGGGGCGCCCGCGTCTCAGGACAGGCTGGCGTCCAGCGCCGTGCCGAGCGTCTCGTGGCGGAAGGCGAAGCCCGCCGCCGGCAGCACCTCGGAGACGGCCCGCGCGCTGCCGGTGAGCAGGGCGTCGTCCTTTCCGAGGACGCCGGTGCCGAGCTTCAGCAGCGCCTTGGGAGTGGGCAGGCCCAGGCCGGCGGGAGCCACGCGCGAGCGCAGCTCCTCCATGAGCCGCGCGTTCGTCACGGGGTGCGGGGCGGCGGCGATGACGGGCCCGTCCGGCAGCGCGACTCCCTCCTCGATCCCCAGCCCCGCGCGGGCGATGCGCAGCCAATCGTCCTCGTGGATCCACGGCACCCACTGCCGCCCGCCGGCCATCGCGCCCCCGCCACCCACGGTGGCGACGGCGCGCAGGGCCCGGAATGCGGCGGCGTCGTGCCCCAGGACGATGCCGGTGCGGATGACGGTGCGGTGCGCCGCGGGTGCCTGGGCGGAGGCCTCCTCCCAGCGCCTGACCAGCTCGGTCATGCCCCGCAGCGCCTCGCCGTCGGCGGGGAGGGCGGGGGTGGACTCGTGGACCGTCGGCTCGTCCGGGTCGAGGCGCAGCACCACGCCGCTGGCCTGCACCCAGTGGTGCACGACCACGCCCGCCGCCTGAGCGGCGCGGGCCAGGACGCGGGTGGCGTTGAGCCGCGAGGTGGAGAGCCTGGCGGCCTCGGCCGCGCCGGCGCCTCCGATGGGGTGGCCGGCCAGGTTCACGATGTCGACGCCGCGCGGGTCGGCCAGGAGCGAAGCCCACGGCCCCGTCGTGGCGCCGTCCCAGGCCACCTGGCGGTAGGGCAGGCCCGTGCGCGGGTGGCGCGTGAGGACCACGACGTCGCGGCCGCGCGCCAACAGCTCATGCGTGAGGAGCGAGCCGAGGTAACCGCTGCCGCCGGCCACGACGACCAGGGGCTGGCGTGCCGCGGCGGGGTCGGAGCACCCGGCCATCGCCACGAGGCGTGCCGCGACGGCGCCGAGGTCGCCGGAGAGGGCGCCGCCCAGGGCGGGCCAGAGCACGAGGGCCAGCGGACCCGCGGCGCGCGTGGTGCGCGTCAGGAGGGTGCCGGCGCCGTGCGGGGTGAGCTCGTAGCGCTGGAGGGTGGCTCCGGCGGGCTGGTCCTGCGTCCATTCCACGACGGCGTCCGTCTGCAGCTCGCTGATGCGGGCGGCCGGCGCCGTGAGGGCGTGCAGGGCGCCACGCACGCGCGCGTGGGGGAGCACCCGGACGCGTTCGGCCATGCGCAGGCGCCGGGGGCCGCCCGGGCCGATGAGCGAGGGGGCGTCCAAGGGCTCGAAGGACTGCAGGTCATCGGCGAAGGCCGGCCACAGCGACGGGGTGGACAGGATGTCCCACACCGCCTCCGGTGAGGCGGCCAGGTAGCGGATCTGCGTGCGGGAGAACGCCATGGAATCAGCCTACGCGGACGACGGCCCCCTCCCGGCGACCCGAGGGGCGTCGGAAGGGGACCGGAATCGACGGGGTCAGGCGCGGGCCCGATCCTTGCCGGTGAAGAGGGAGACGACCCAGACCACGATGATGGAGCCCACGATGGAGGCGATCCACGCCCAGATGGAGAAGAAGCTCGTCATCCCCTTGGAACCATCGGTCAGGGCTCCGACGATCCATCCGCCCACCACGCCGCCGATGAGGCCGCAGACGAGCGTGGCGATCCATCCCATCGACTTGCCCACGATGGCCTTGGCGATCGCACCGCCGATGAATCCCAGAATGATCCACGCGATGAAACCCATGGTGTGTTCCTTTCTCGAAGTCCCTCAAGGGGGGTCATGACGTCGGGATGACATCTTCACCATGCCACCGCTGAGGGACGCCGCGCCGAAAAACGGCTCACCGCTCAGCTCTCTCCCAGCTTGGGGCGGGGCCGGCCGAAGCCCGCGGCCTCCGCTTCCAGGGCCTCACGGACGGCGAGCGCGGCCGGATGGGCGTTCGTCGCGTCGCGGGAGGCCACGAAGACCTCGCGCTCGGGGCGGCCCTCGAGCTCCACCCAGCGCACACGCGGTGTGCGGTACCCGCCCAGGATCCCGGGGAGGAGGCTGACGGCGAGCCCGGCCTCGACGAGCTGCAGGTGCACCTGGAGGTCGGCCGATTCGTAGCGGACGTCCGGTTCGAAGCCCGCGAGGCGGCAGCGTTGGAGCGCCCAGTGACGGCTCGCGGCCGGCGCAGGTTCGCCGACCCAGGGCACCTCGGCCGCGGCGGCCAGCGAGTCGATGGCCGCGAACTCCCCGTGGGCGTCGGGTGGTACGGCGAGGCGCAGGGGGTCAAGGGCCAGGGTGACGTGACTCAGCCCCGCGAAGTGCTCGGCGGCGTGGCCGGGGTATTGCTCGGCCACCACTACGTCGAAGTCGCGTCCCCACGTCTCCCGCAGCGCCGTTTCCGGTTCGCGTTGCGTGACCTCCACGCGCAGGAGCGGGTGTTCGTCCCGCAGCCGCCGCAGCGCGCCTGGCAACAGGGCCAGGGCGGCGGTCTGGAAGACGGAGAGGCGGATGGTGCCGCTGACCTCGCTCTGCGAGGCAGCCAGCGCGGCCTCGGCCCGTTCCATCTGGTTCAGCAGCGACTCGGCGTGCTCCACGAGGAGTTGGGCCGCGGGGGTGAGCCGGACGCGGCGCCCTGTGGCCCGCAGCAGCTCCACCCCGGCCTCCGCCTCCAGGCGGGAGAGCTGCGCCGAGATGGTCGACGGCGCGTAGTTGAGGGCGGCGGCGACGGCTCCGACGGTGCCGCGCAGGGAGAGCTCCCGCAGCAGGCGCAAACGGTGGAGGTCCAGCAACGCGATCCCTTCGACGGAAGCGAACAATGGTCTTCGGAAACTATCGCTGGTTTCGAATGACCCAGCTCACAATACTGGGGCTCATGACGACGATGGAAGCAGGCAACGACTCCCCGGACGACTCCCCGGCGCGACCGTGGGACGTCGCGGACACCGCCGTGGAGCAGGTGCGCACCTGGCTCGCGACGGCGGCGGCCATCCCCGCGGACGTTTCGGCCCGCAGGCTGGCCGGCGTGCTCAAGGATCCGGGAGGCCTGGACTTCACGGTGGGCTTCGTCGACCGCGTGGTCCGCCCGGAGGATCTTCGCGTCGCGGCCCGGGAGCTCCGTGCCCTGGCGCCGGCCGTCCCGGGATTCCTGCCGTGGCACCTCAGGGCCGCCGTTCGCCTGGGAGGGGCCGTGGCACCCGCCCTCCCGGGCGTCGTCGTGCCCCTGGCCAGGCGCGTCCTGCGCTCCATGGTGGGTCACCTCATCGTGGACGCGAGTGACGCCCGCCTGGGTCGGAGCATCTCCCGGCTGCGTCGCGAGGGGATCGACCTCAACGTCAATCTGCTCGGCGAGGCCGTCCTGGGCGAGGGGGAGGCCGGGCGCCGCCTGGCCGGCACGCTGGCGCTCATCGAGCGACCGGACGTGGACTACGTCTCCATCAAGGTCTCCGCGACCGTGGCTCCGCACAACCACTGGGCCTTCGACGAGGCCGTGGAGCACATCGTCGAGAAGCTGCGGCCCTTGTACCGCGCGGCGAGGGACGCCAGCCCGCGCACCTTCATCAACCTCGACATGGAGGAGTACAAGGACCTGGACCTCACGCTGGCCGTGTTCACGCGCCTGCTCTCCGAGGACGAGTTCGCCGGATACGAGGCCGGGATCGTGCTGCAGGCCTACCTCCCGGACGCGCTCGGCGCCATGCACGGCCTGCAGGAGTTCGCCGCGGCCCGCGTCGCGGGGGGCGGGGCGCCCGTGAAGGTCCGCATCGTCAAGGGCGCCAACCTGCCCATGGAGCTCGTGGACGCCGCGATCCACGGCTGGGAGCCCACGGTCTGGTCCACCAAGCGGGACACGGACGCGAACTACAAGGCCGTGCTGGACTACGCCCTGCGACCGGAGCGCCTGGCCAACGTCCGGCTCGGCATCGCCGGCCACAACCTCTTCGACGTCGCCCTGGCATGGCACCTCATGCGGGCCCGCGGCGTGGACCCCGGCCGCGCGGGCGGCAGCGAGTTCGAGATGTTGCTGGGCATGGCCACGAGCCAGGCCGAGGCCGTGCGCCGCGACGTGGGCCGCCTGCTGCTCTACACGCCGGTGGTGCACCCGGGCGAGTTCGACGTGGCGATCGCCTACCTCATCCGCCGCCTCGAGGAGGGGGCGAGCCGGGAGAACTTCATGTCCGCCGTCTTCGAGCTGGACGCGTCCGCCGAGCTCTTCGCCCGCGAGGAGGGGCGCTTCCGCGCGGCCGTCGAGACGCTGCGCGGGCGCGGCGACGCCGCGCCCGGCCCGCGCCGCACGCAGGACCGGGCGGCGGAGACCCTGCCGCCCCTGCCAGACGACGCCCCGCTCGCCCCCGCGGCCAACGCCGGCGAGGCCTCCCGCCCGGGCCGCCCCGGTGCCGCAAGGCGATTCGAGAACACCCCCGACTCCGATCCGGACCTGCCCCGCAACCGTGCCTGGGGCCGCGGGATCATCGAGGCCATGGCCACGACGCGCCTGGGCGAGGACACCATCGCCGCGGCGCGGGTCGAGAGCGAGGCGCGGCTGGAGGAGATCGTGGCGGCCGGCGTCGAGGCCTCCGCGGCCTGGCGCGCGCTGGGCGCCGACGGCAGGGCTCGCGTGCTGCACCGCGCCGGGGAGCACCTGGCCGCCCGGCGCGGCGAGCTCATCGCCGTCATGGGCGCGGAGACCGGCAAGACGATCGACCAGGGCGACCCGGAGGTCTCCGAGGCCACGGACTTTGCGCACTTCTACGCCGAGCAGGGGCGCGAGCTGGCCGCCGTGGACGGCGCCACCGCCGTGCCCGTGGACCTCACCGTGGTGACGCCGCCGTGGAACTTCCCCGTCGCGATCCCGGCGGGCTCGACGCTCGCGGCGCTCGCCGCGGGCTCGGCCGTGGTGATCAAGCCGGCCGAGCTGTCCAAGCGCTGCGGGGCCGTCATGGTCGAGTGCCTCTGGGCCGCGTTGGAGGACTTCTGCGTCCCGCGGCAGGTGCTGCAGCTGGTGCACCTCTCCGAACGGGGGCTGGGCAGGCAGCTCGTCTCGCACCCGGCCGTGGGTCGGCTGATCCTCACGGGCGGCTACGAGACGGCGCGGCTCTTCCGCTCGTTCCGTCCGGAGCTGCCTCTGCTGGCGGAGACGAGCGGCAAGAACGCCATCATCGTCACGCCCAGCGCCGACCTGGACCTTGCGGCGCGCGACGTGGTCGCCTCGGCCTTCGGGCACGCGGGGCAGAAGTGCTCGGCCGCCTCGCTCGTGATCCTGGTGGGGGCCGCTGCGAGTTCGGAGCGCTTCCACCGCCAGCTGCTGGACGCCGCCCGCTCGCTGGCCGTGGGCTGGCCCACCGACCCCCGCACGCAGATGGGGCCCGTCATCGAGGCGCCGGGCGAGAAGCTGCGCCGGGGGCTCACGCGGCTGGGGCCAGGCGAGTCGTGGGCGCTCGAACCGCGCGCGCTTGACGACTCCGGGCGCCTGTTCTCGCCTGGGGTGCGCGTGGGCGTGCGGCCGGGCAGCGAGTACCACCTCACGGAGTACTTCGGTCCGGTCCTCGGGGTCATGACGGCGGCCACCCTCGAGGAGGCCGTGGGGTACGTCAACGCGATCGACTACGGCCTCACCTCCGGCCTGCACTCCCTCGACGCCGACGAGATCGCCTTCTGGGCCGAGCGCGTCGAGGCGGGCAACCTCTACGTCAATCGCGGCATCACGGGGGCGATCGTGCGCCGTCAGCCCTTCGGCGGCTGGAAGCGCTCCGCCGTGGGGGCGGGCACCAAGGCCGGCGGACCCCACTACCTCGTGGGGCTGAGCGATTGGGTGGACGCGGCGCCGGCGGCCGCCGCGGCGCCGGGCGGCGCCCCTTCCCTGCCCGACGGCGGGGCCGCGGCCCTCGTCCGGTCCGTCGCCTCCGCGCTGGGCGGGACGAGGGGAGGGGCCAGCGCCGCCGCGTGGTTGCGCTCGGCGGCCTCGAACGACGCCGCAGCGGCGGGCCTCTTCGCCGGGGCGCGGGACGCCTCGCGCCTGGGGGTCGAGGTCAACGCGCTGCGTCACCGGCCGGTGCCGGTAACCGTGCGGGCAGCAGCGTGCTCGCCGCGGGAGCTGGCCCAGGCCGCGCGCGTCGCGGCGGCCGGGCTGCGGGCGCACGCGGTCACGGCGAGCGGCGCGGGGACGGGGGTGCCGCCCCTCATCACGCTCTCACTGCCGGGGGAGGCGGACCCGGGCGTCGTCGCGGCGCTGCGCGGGGCGGGGGACGGGAGGGAAGCCTCCCCGGGGCTCCGCGTGGTCCTCGAGGACGCGGCCGCGTGGGGGGCAAGGGTCGCCGGGGCGGCGCAGGCCGGGCCAGGCGAGGTGGAGCGGCTGAGGATCGTGGGGGAGGACGCGGCGGCGACCGTCGCGGCGACGTACCGAGCGATGCAGGGGCGTCCCGACGTGGCGGTGTACGCGCAGCCCGTTACGAGCGCCGGCCGCGTGGAGATGCTGCCGTTCCTGCGAGAGCAGGCCGTGTCGATGACGGCGCACCGCTTCGGGACGCTCACGGAGCTCGCGGCCAGGGCGCTGGGGGAGGTCCTCCTCGTCTGATCCCGCCCCGCCTTCTGATCCCGCCCGCCTTCCCCCGTCTTTCTCACGTTGTTGATCCCCGCGTGTACGCGATTCGGCCGAATCGCGTACACGCGGGGATCAACAACGTGGAAGGGGTCGCCTGGGCCCGGCGGTGCAGGTTCGCCCCGGTCTGGCGGTGCAGGCTCGTCCCGGCGGTGCAGCCTCGTCCCGGCGGTGCAGCCTCGTCCTGGCGGTGCCGGCGAGCGGGCGGGACATCGAAGCGCGAGCGGGGGATAAGGGATGGTCCGCGATGCGGATCGACACCTGATTCCCCTGAGTTAAATAAGAATCATCAAGTTTGCGTAATCCATCAAGGGTCGTCTAGCGTGGTGGCGTCCGTGTCCCCATCCCTCGAAGGACCCCCGCCATGAAGCTCTCCCAGCGCGCGCTGGCCGCCGTCGCGGTCGCCGGCCTCGCCGCCCTCTCCCTGACCGCCTGCGGGGCGGGCACGCAGGAATCCGCCGCCGCGTCGTCTGGCACCGCCACCGACGCCTTCCCTGTCACGGTGAAGAGCATCTACGGCGAGACCGAGATCAAGGAGAAGCCCGAGCGCGTCGCCACCCTCTCGTGGGTCAACGGCGACACGGCGCTGGCGCTCGGCGTGGTTCCCGTCGCGGTCCCCAAGGTGACCTGGGGCATGAACGCGAACGACTCCACCGACTGGGCCGACGCCAAGCTGGACGAGCTGGGAGCCGGCAAGGACTCGGAGAAGGCCCCCACCTTCTACGACGAGCCCTCCGGCGACGTGAACTACGACGCGATCGCGGCCGCGGACCCGGACGTCATCCTGGCCGCCTACTCGGGGCTGACGCAGGAGCAGTACGACAAGCTCTCCAAGATCGCCCCGGTCGTGGGGCCGGGCGTGGCCGCCTACTCGACGCCGTGGGAGCAGTCCACGCAGATGATCGGCGATGCCCTCGGCAAGCACGACGAGGCCGCGCGGCTCGTCGAGGACACCGAGGCCACCATCACCGAGGCCGCCGACGCCCACCCGCAGATCAAGGGCAAGACCTTCATCGCCGGCAACTTCGAGGCGGATCAGGGCGGCATCAACGTCTACACCGCAGGCGACAACCGCTCGCGCCTGCTCAGCGCCCTCGGCATGAGGCAGGCCCCCGTCGTGGAGAAGAACGCCAAGCCGGACGCCTTCTTCTTCAACTGGTCCCCCGAGCGCGCGGACGAGCTCGATTCCCAGGTCTTCTTCACCTGGTTCCCCGAGGGGCAGAGCAAGGAGTCCATCGAGAAGGACAAGCTCCTGGGCCGCATCCCCGCGGTGAAGAACGGCGGCCTCGTGGGCACCGACGACAACCAGCTACTGCTCTCCATCTCCGCCTCCAACCCGTTGTCCATCGCCTGGGGCGTCGACAAGATCGCCACCCTCCTGGCGGAGGGCGTGGACGCCACGGAAGGCCAGTGAGCCTCGGCGCCCGGCCCCGCGGCTCGGCGGGCCGCGTCACCCTCGTGGCGGCGGCGCTGCTCGTGCTGCTCGCCCTCGCCGCGGGGGCCTCCCTCGCCGTCGGGGCCCGCGCCTACTCGCTCGAGCAGGTGTGGCGGGCGCTCCTGGACCCGACGGCGGCGGGCGACGCGGGCGTCGTCGTGCGCTCGCGGCTTCCCCGCACCCTTAACGGAGCGCTCGTGGGCGCCGCCCTGGCGCTCTGCGGGGCGCTCATGCAGGCGGCCACGCGCAACCCCCTGGCCGACGCCGGCCTGCTGGGTCTGAACGCCGGCTCGGCCCTCGCGGTGGTCACCGGGATCGGCGTGTTCGGCCTGGGTGCCGTCTCTCCCCTCTCTTGGTTCGCGCTCGCCGGCGCCGCCGTCGCGGCGATCCTGGTGCACGCGATCGCGGCGCGCGGCGCCGGAGGGGCCACGCCGCTCAAGCTCGCGCTCGCCGGCGCGGCCCTGGGCGCCGGCCTGGCCTCCGTCACGCAGGCCGTCCTCCTGCGCGGCCAGGACGAGCTGGAGGCGTTCCGCTTCTGGCAGGTGGGTTCCCTCGCGGCGCGCGAGCCCGGGCAGGTGCTCGTGCCGGGACTGGTGCTGGCGCTCGGCGCGGGATTGGCCCTGTTCTGTTCGCCCGCCCTGGATCGCCTGGCCCTGGGCGACGACGTCGCGGCCTCCCTGGGCACGCACCCGGCGCGCGTGCGGGGCCTGGCGCTGGCCGCCGCCGTGCTGCTCGCCGGCGCGGCGACGACCATCGCCGGGCCCATCGCCTTCGTGGGGCTCGTGGTTCCCCACGCGCTGCGTCCGCTCGTGGGGAACCGCCAGGGGGTGCTCGCGCCCCTGACGCTGCTCGCCGGGCCCGTCCTGGTGCTCGCGGCCGACACGATCGGGCGCGTCGTCGCCCCTCCGGGCGAGGTGCCCGTCGGCGTCATGACGGCTCTCGCCGGCGCCCCCGTTTTCCTGGTGCTCATCCGCCTCACCGGCCGGGGCGCCCGACGCCGGGAGGCGCTCGCATGAGCGGTGCCCGATCCGCGGGCCGCGCCCGCCGCGCGGGGCTCGCGACCCTCGCCCTCCTCGTCCTGACCCTGCTCGCCGCGTTGGCGCGCCTGGCGCTCGGCTCCCGCATCGCCACCCCTGCCGACATCGTGGAGGTGCTCACGGGGGGCGGCCGCGGCGCGCTGCGCTTCATGATCCTCGAGGACCGGCTCCCGGCCGTCGTGGCCGGCGTGCTCTCCGGGGCAGCGCTCGCCCTGGCCGGGGGCCTGTTCCAGCGCCTGCTGCGCAACCCCTTGGCCAGCCCCGACGTCATCGGCGTGGGCTACGGCGCCTCCGCGGCGACCGTCGTCGGGCTCCTGGTGTTCGGGCTGAGCGGCCCGGCGCTCACGGCGGCGTCGCTGCTCGGCGCGCTCGCCGTGGCCGGCGCCATCCTCGCGATGGCCTCCGGCCGCGGCGAGATGGGCACGCGCCTGGTGCTTTCCGGCATCGCGATCGGCGCGGCCCTCGCCGCCGTCGTGAACCTGCTGCTCACGCGCACGGACGTGCGCTCCGCCGCCGACGCTCTGCGCTGGCTCACGGGCTCCGTCTCCGACACCGCCTGGGGAGCGCTCGGCTGGCTCGCCGCCGCGCTCGTCCCGCTGGGGCTCGCGGCGGCGGGGTTGACCCGCCCGCTGCGGCTCCTGGAACTGGGAGACGACGTCGCCCGCGCCCTCGGCACGCGCGTCACCGCCGTGCGGGTGGGCGTCGTCGCGGTGGGCGCGGCGCTGTGCGCGGCGGCCGTCGCCGTCGTCGGGCCCCTGTCCTTCGTGGCGTTCATGTGCCACCCGCTCGCCACCCGCCTGCTGGGGGGCCGGGGGAACCTGGCCGTCACCGCGGTGACGGGCTCGGCGCTGGTCGTCGTGGCCGACGTCGCCGCCACCCATCTCTTCGGGATCGGCAACGGCGTGCCGGTCGGCGTCCTCACGGGTGCCCTCGGCGCCGTGGTCCTCCTCGTGTTGCTCTCCAAGGAAAGGGGCAGGGCATGACCGCCCAGCTCACCGTCGAATCCCTGCGGCTCGGCTACGGCGGTGCCGACATCGTGAAGGACCTCAGCCTCATGCTGCCGGCCGGGAAGATTTCCGTCATCGTGGGTGCCAACGGCTGCGGCAAGTCCACGCTGCTGCGCGGGCTCTCCCGCCTGCTCGCCCCGCGCTCCGGGCGCGTGCTGCTGGACGGCGAGGACGTGCACCGCCTGGCGCCCAGGGCTCTGGCCCGCCGCGTGGCGCTGCTGCCGCAATCTCCCGTCACCCCGGAGGCGCTCACGGTGCGCGAGCTCGTGGCCCACGGCCGGGCCCCGTACCGCTCGGCCCTGCGCCGGGAGGGGGCGGCGGACCGGGCCGCGATCGAGAACGCGCTGGCCGCGACGCATCTCGAAGGGCTCGCAGGGCGCGTGGTCGCCGACCTCTCCGGCGGCCAGCGCCAGCGTGCGTGGATCGCCATGGCGCTGGCCCAGGAGACGGAGGTGCTGCTGCTGGACGAGCCCACCACCTTCCTGGACCTGGCCCACCAGGTGGACGTGCTGCAGACGGTGTGGGAGCTCAATGCCCGTCACGGCACCACGGTGGTCATGGTGTTGCACGATCTCAACCTCGCCGCGCGCTACGCCCACCACCTCGTGGCGCTCAAGGACGGCGAACTCGTGGCGCAGGGCGCGCCGAGCGAGGTCGTCACGGTGCCGATCGTGCGCGAGGTGCTCGGCCTGGAGACGGTCGTGTTGCCCGACCCCGTGGCCGGGACGCCCATGGTGGTGCCGCGCGCGGGTGCCGCGGCCGCGATCACCCGCGGCGGGCCCGCCCCCGCGCCCGGCAGCGCCGCGGCGAGCGAAGCCACCCTGGCCTTCCGCTGCGTGGTGCGCGACGTCGTCGAGCTGGGTCCCGGCCTGCGGCGCCTGCTGCTGGGCGGCCCCGACCTGGCTCACTTCGGGACGGGCTCGGCGCCGCTCGACCTGCGTTTCAAGCTCATCGTGCCGTCGGCGGGCGCCACCGCGGCCTCGATCGGGGCGTGCCTGGCCCCGCTGCTGCCCGACGCCCCCGCGCCGGGGGAGGAAGGCGCCGGCTGGTACCGGCTGTGGCTGCAGGCGCCCGAGTCCGAGCGCGGGGTCATGCGCACGTACACCGTGCGCCGGGTCAGCGTCGAGGACGGCGAGACCCGCGTCGCCGTCGACGTCGTGCTGCACGGGGTCGAGGACGGCGTGCCGGGCGAGGACTGCGGCCCCGCGGCCGCGTTCGCCGCGACGGCGCGCCCTGGCGACGTCGTCCACGCGGTGGGCCCCAACGTCCACCTCACCGACGCCTCCTACGGCGGCATCGACTTCCGCCCGGGTCCGGCCACGGAGCTGCTCCTCGCGGGGGACGAGACCGCGGCTCCCGCGATCTGCGGGATCCTGGCCGCCCTGCCGCGCACCGCGCGCGGACACGCCCTCATCGAGGTCCCGGACGCCGGCCAGGCCCAGCCCGTTTCCGTGCCAGACGGCGTGAGCGTGCGGTGGCTGGTCCGCGCACCCGGCGCCGCGGTCGGGTCCGCGCTCGTGCCGGCCGTGCGGACCGCGGCACCGGAGTGGGCGGCGTCGGCCGGAGGTTCCTCGGGGCCGGGCGCGGACCCGGAGGACGTGGACGTCGACGGCGTGACGCTGTGGGAGACGCCGGAGACCTCGGCGAGCGGGGGCTACGCTTGGATCGCGGGGGAAGCCGGCGTCGTGAAGGAGCTGCGGCGTTACCTGGTGCGGGACCTGGGCGTGGACCGGGGGCGGGTCGCGTTCATGGGCTACTGGCGCGAGGGCCGTCCGGGCAACTGAGCGCTCACCAGTCCTCCTCCTCCTCCGGTTCCAGGCGCCGCAGGATCACCTCGACGTCCACGGCGCCCGCATCGGCGGGGTCCCAGCGAGGGGCGTCGTCCTTGTCGATGATGCGCGCCCTGATGCCTTCGGCGAGGTCGGGGCGCTCCATCATGAACGCGGCCGCGCGGTGCTCGCGCTCCAGCGCGCCGCGGAGCTCGTCCTCGTCGCGGGCCGCCCGCACCAGCTCGATCGCCGTCGCGGCCGCAAGGGGCGAATTCGCGGCGACCCGCTCGCCCGCCGCCCGCGCCTCCGGCCACGGCGACGTCCCCAGCTCGGCCAGGACGTCGGCCAGCTCCTCCCGGGCGTAGCAGTGATCGATCCACGCGTGCGAGCCGCTCAGCTCCCGCGTGCTCGCGGGCGCGGGGACGCCGTGCACGACCTCGAGCGCGACGCCCACCTCGCCCCCGCCCAGCGAGGCGAAGTCCACGAGGGACGCGACGACGTCCTCCTCGGTGCCGGGGGCGATGCAGAAGTCGGCCAGGCCGAACTCGACCGCGTCGCCCGCCGCCACCGCGTCCCCGGTCGCCGCGAGGTGCTCGCCCATGCGCCCGGGGGCGCGGGCAAGCAGGAGGCTGCCGCCGACGTCGGGCACGTAGCCGATCCGTGCCTCCGGCATCCCAAGGCGGGCATCCGGCGTGACGATCCGGACGGCCGCCGCCCCGGCCAGGCCCAGGCCGGCCCCCAGCGTGAGGCCGTGCATGAAGGCGACGACGGGCTTGGGGTAGGAGGCGATGTCCGCCGCGAGCTCGAACTCCGCGGCCAGGACGTCGAGGAATTCCTCCTCGCGCCCCTCCCTGAGGGCGGAATGGAAACCCGCCAGGTCGCCGCCGGCGCAGAAGCCCCGTTCGCCCTCGCCGCGCAGCACCACGGCGTCCACCTCGCGGCTGTAACGCCACGCGCGCATGGTGGAGGCGACGGCCTCCACCATGCCGGGCGTCAGGGCGTTGATCTTGGCCGGACGGTCCAGGGTGATGAGGCCGAGGCCCTGGGCGATCTCGGTCCTGACGTGATGCTCCACCGGGGTCTCCTTGCGCTGCGACGGGTCTCGTGACGACGCTACAGGAGCCGCCCTTCGCGGCGGATCACCACTCGGGCCCGTCGTCCGCGTCCGTGAGTTCCTCGATGTGGGACCCGGAGCCGGCCAGCTCGGCGATGTCCTCGCCCGCCTCCCTGGCGCGGCGGCGCAGGGGGTCGAGCTCGTCCATCAGCTCGGGCGAATCCGAGGAGCCGACGGCGGGGGAGCCGTCGCGGCCGTCGTCCTCGCCGTCCCAGATCTCTTCCTTGACCGGGGCGTCGTCGCGCTCGGGGGCGATGCCGTCCTCCCAGAGATCGTCCTCTTCCTTGAACCTGGCCATGGGTGGCTCCTTTCCGCGCCGAGTGGGCCGCGGTGTCCGGCCCTGCTGGCATCCTTGCACCGCCCGTGGGCTCAGGCCAGGGCCCGCCCCGGTGCGGCCGGGTGCTGTTGTTCCCCCGTCCCTGCGCTTCTACGCGTGGTGAGGCGCCATGGTGGGCGTTTCGCGCCCCCTTTTGTGCCTCACCACGCGTAGAAGCGGGGGAGTTAGCGGATGGAGGCCCCGGCCCAGGCCTCGGCCGTGAGGCGCAACGACTCCAGGCGCTGCTCCTGCGTGAGGGCGTGGTGGACGGTGATGAGTTCGGCCGCGCCCGTGGAATCGGCGATGCGGCGCAGCTCCGAGGCCACGACGGAAGGTGTGCCGACGGCGGAGAAGCGCAGGGAATTGAGCACGGCGCGCCCGGCCGGGTCCTGGATGACCAGGTCAAGCTCGTCGTCCGTGAACGGCACGGCCCGCCCGCGCCCCAACATGTCGCGCACGCGCGCGCGGCCGACCTCGTCGAAGCGGCGCACGGCCTCCGACGGGTCCTCGGCGGTGAGCACGCCGACCGCCACGACGGGGCGCGGCGCGGCCAGGCGATCCGAGGGCTCGAACTGGCTCGTGTAGATGTCCAGCGCCTGCTCCAGGGCGTCCGGGGCGAAGTGCGAGGCGAAGGCGAAGGGCAGGCCCATGCGGGCGGCCAGCGTGGCGCCGAAGAGGCTGGAGCCGAGGATGGTCACGGGGACGCGCAGCCCGCGGCCGGGGTAGGCCTGCACGCCGGGGACGCGGCCCTCGTCGTCGAGGTAGCCGATCAGCTCGGCGACGTCCTGCGGGAAGTGCTCCGCGGCGTCGGGCGAGCGGCGCAGCGCCCGCACCGTGACCTGGTCGGTGCCGGGCGCGCGGCCCAGGCCCAGGTCGATGCGGCCGGGGTGCACGGCCTCCAGCATGCCGAACTGCTCGGCGATGATGAGCGGGGCGTGGTTGGCGAGCATGACGCCGCCGGCGCCCACCCGGATCGTTTCCGTGTGCGCGGCGACGTGCGCCATGAGGACGGCCGTGGCGCTGGAGGCGATCGTGGCCATGTTGTGATGCTCGGCGTACCAGACGCCGCGGTAGCCGGAGGCCTCCGCGGCCCGTGCCAGCTCGACGGCGTCGACGAAGGGCTGCGATTCCGGCGCGCCGGGGCGGCGCGGGGCCAGGTCCAGGACGGAGAGCTCGGGAAGGGAAGGGGAGGCGGGAGACGGCACGGCGCTGGGGGTACTCACCCTGGTGGCAACCGGGCGGGGCCGCCCGCTATTCCGTACCCAGCGGCGTCGGGCATCACACCCCGTTCGCTTCATGTCACCGCGTGCGCACGCGGTGACATGAAGCGAACGGGGTGAAAGCCGAGGACGTCGGGAACGCGACGGCGCCGCCGCTCCGGCAGGGGAGCGACGGCGCCGTGGTGGAGCCGGACGATCAGGAGATCGGACGGATCTCCGTGGCCTGCAGGCCCTTGGGGCCCTCGGCGACCTCGAACTCGACGCGCTGGCCCTCTTCGAGGGTGCGGAAGCCGTTCGTCTGGATTGCGGAGAAGTGGGCGAACAGGTCCTCGGACGAATCGTCCGGGGCGATGAAGCCGAAGCCCTTGTCGGGGTTGAACCACTTCACGATGCCAGAAGCCATGCGGTGCTGATCCTTCTAGGTGTTCCTCCCGCGTCATGGGGAGGTGACGGTAAACGCCCGGCGGGCGCCGGGCGCTGCAGTCGGCCCGGGTGCTGCGTGGAGACCGGGAACCGGACCCCTTGACGCGAAAGCTGGGAACTACGCCTCCCAACCTACGTGATGGTCACCACAAGTCCAAGGAGATGCGGGTGTTGCGGCGGTGAACGGCGCGGCACCCGCGTAGCTGAGCAAACGGGGCCATGCGGCTAGCCCTCGTCGGGAATCCACGAGCGGCGCAGGCGGTCCAGCTCCCGGCGGTCCTTCTTGGTGGGGCGGCCCGCGCCGCGATCGCGCACGGGAACCAGCGGGACGGCGACCTTCTCGCGCGGCGGCGTGTGGTCGATGTAGACGGTGCGGGCGATCTGCGCCGAGACGCGTTTGGAGAGCAGGCCCGTCACCTCGAGGTCCCGCTCCTCCCCGGAGCGCCGCACGCGGAGGCGATCTCCGGGGACCACGGTCTGCGAGGCCTTGGTGGGCTGGCCGTTGAGCCGCACGTGCCCGGCACGGCAGGCGGCGGTGGCCTCCGAGCGCGTCTTGTACACGCGGACGGCCCACAGCCAGGCGTCCACGCGGACGCGGGAGGGCTCAGGCATGTGCCTCGCGGGTCACGGGTTCTGCGACGAGGCCGGCGGCGACGCGGGCCAGGGCGTCGTCGAAGAAGCGCTCCGTCCCGGCGTCCGGATCCATGCGCAGGAGCGTGGGGACCAAGACGCCGACGAGCTCGAGCGAGACGAGCCCGTGCAGGGAGGCCCAGACCTTGACCGTCATCGAAGCGGCGCTGTGCGGGTCGCCGGAGAACGAGCCGTCCGCCATGCCGGCGGCCACCGCGGAGTGCAGGGGGGAGAGGGAGGCGTGCCAGGCCTCATCGACGGAGTCGAGGAAGACGTCGGGCGCCGTGACCGGCACCGGGGGGGCGGCGACGGCGCGCGGTTCCCCGTCCGCGGAGCGGCCGTCCGCCGCACGGCGAACGGCCAGGCCCAGGCCGTCGGAGAGGATGGAGCGGTACTCGTTGGGGTGGGTCACGGCCCAGCCGCGGTAGGCGTGCGCGATCGCGAGGAAGCGCTCCAGGGGCGTGCCGCCGCCTTGCTCCCGGCGCACCCGCTCGTCGGCGTCGGCCATGGCCTGGCTCAGTTCGCCGAGGGACTGAGCGGTGAGCGCCGCGCGGAGTGAATCCATGCCGCCGAAGAGCGTGTAGATGGCCGCGGTCGTGGTGCCGGATTCCGCCGCCAGGCGCCGGGCGGAGAGCGCGGAGGGCCCCTCCATCGCGGCGATCATCGCGGCGTCCTTGAGCAGACGTTCGCGCACTGCAGCGTCGTATCGGCGAGGTCGTGGCATGACCACAGTGTTACAGGCCACGCGGCCGCTTTCCAATTGACACTTCAGCCATACGGTCATGACTTGATCACAATTTGGTACACCCCGGGGTCCCGCCGCGGGGGTGGCGGGACTCAGCCGGCCAGGGCCTTGGCCCGCTTCTTCGCCTGCTTGCGCACTCGTTTGCGCCGCTTGCGCTCGGCCGGATCGTCCTCGGCTGTCTCGCGACCCGTGCAGACCTTGACGACGGCCCACACCGCGGCCACGAGTGGGACAGAGATGAGCGCGCCGACGATGCCGCCCAGGACCGAGCCTCCGGTCAGGGTCAACAGGATGACCAGGCCGTGCAGGCGCAGGGTGTTGCCCATGACGACGGGCTGGAGCAGGTTCCCCTCCAGCTGTTGCACCACGATGGTGCCGATCGCGACCGCGACGGCCTGCCACAGCCCCGTGCTCACGAGGGTGACCAGGACGGAGATGACGCCGGCGACCGTGGCGCCGACCATGGGGATGAAGCCACCCAGGAACACGAGGATCGCCAGGGGGAAGGCGAGCGGCACGCCGACGATCGCCATGACCAGGCCGATGCCGACGGCATCCACCGCCGCGACCACGCTGGTGCCCCGGACGTAGCCGCCGAACACCTGCTGCGCGCGCAGCCCGGAGAGGTCCCACGTGGGGCGCACGCGCTCGGGGATCCAGCTCATGCCGAAGCTCCACATGCGATCGCCGTCCTTCAGGAAGAAGAAGAGGACCACCAACAGGGTGCCGAGCCCCACGAAGAAATTGCCGGCGGCGGAGAGGCCGCTCAGGGCGCCGGCCCCGAACTGTGAACTCGTGACGAACTGGACGCCCTTCTGGAGCCATTCGTCGATCTGCGTCTGGCTCACGCTGAAGGGCAGGTCCTTGACCCATCCCTGCACCTGCGTGAAGCCCTCCTGCGCCTTGGCGGAGAGGTCGGCCCATTGCGAGACGACGGAGGTGACGATCCCCGTGATGATGCCGCCCAGGACCACGAAGGCACCGAGCAGGACCACCCACGCGGCCAGGAGCGGGCTCATCCAGCGGCGCAGCAGCCGCACGAGCGGCCAGAGCGCGCAGGCCAGGATGACGCCGAGCAGCACGGGGAGCACCACGAGCGAGAGCCTCGTCATGGCGAAGACCGCCGCGGCGGCGAGGACGATCACGAGGATCACCTGGAGCGCGCGGGTGCCCGCGGTCCCCAGCCCGTCCGACCAGAGATGGGACAGCCTGCGCGAGCCGGGGGTGTGCGGTGCCGGTCCGGCGGTCTCCAGGGCCGCCGTGGTGCCCGACGGCGTGCGGTGCCGGGCCGTGTCCTGCGTCGGCTCGGCCTCGTGGGCCCGTGCGTCGTTCCCGTCGCTCGCGGTGGGCGCGTTGGTGGTGCGCTGCGTCGAGGTTCTGCGGCCGAAGATCATCGATTCCCCCTCAATGGATGGTCCTTTGGGTCCGATCATTGTGTCATCGCCGGGCGGGGCGTGGAGGGGCTGACGCGGCGTGCGGCCCGGTGAGCTCGGGCGTGTCGGCGGCGTGGCGCCCGGGCGGGCGAGCGACGGGGCGGGGCGGGCGGCGTCGGGCATGGGGGTGAGCGTGTCTCGCGTCACGTCTTGACGTGACGGTCGACACCTCCTAGGTTTTTCCCAGGTCGGGGAACTTGAAACGTTTCACCCCCGAGTCGGTAGCCGAAGGAGTCCCCGCATGTCAACGCCCAGCGCCCCCGTGGCGCCGCCCGGGCCATCCCTGGTACTGCAGGACGTCTCGAAGTCCTTCGGGTCCGTCGTGGCCCTGCGCTCCGGTTCGCTCGAGCTGACCCCCGGATCCATTCACGCCCTCATCGGCGAGAACGGCGCGGGCAAGTCCACGCTCGTGAAGATCATCGCCGGCCTCTACCGCCGCGACGGCGGGGAATTCCGCCTCTTCGGAGAGAGCGTGGACTTCAGCTCCACGGCCCAGTCGAAGGCAGCCGGCATCGCCGTGATCTACCAGGAGCCCACGCTCTTCCCCGACCTCTCCGTCGTGGAGAACATCTTCATGGGCCGCCAGCCGCTCACGCGCTTCGGCGGCATCGATCGCGCCGCGATGCGTGAGCAGACCAGTGCGATCTTCGAGCGCCTGGGCGTGGACATCGATCCGGAGCGCGTGACCGAGGGCCTCTCGATCGCCGACCAGCAGATCATCGAGATCGCCAAGGCCATCTCGCTCGAGGCGCGCGTGCTCATCATGGACGAGCCCACCGCCGCGCTCTCCGGCGTGGAGGTGGAGCGGCTCTTCGCGGTGGCCCGCAGCCTGCGCGACGAGGGCCGCGCGCTCCTGTTCATCTCCCACCGCTTCGACGAGGTCTTCTCCCTCTGCGACACCGTCACCGTCATGCGGGACGGCTCCTACGTCGGCTCCGGGCCGCTCGCCGAGACGAGCGTGGAGGAGCTGGTCCGCCAGATGGTGGGCCGCGACGTCGACGAGCTCTTCCCCAAGCTGGAGGCGCGGATCGGGGAGGAAGTGCTGCGTGTGGAGCACCTCACGAGCACTGGCCTCTTCCACGACATCTCCTTCAGCCTGCGCGCGGGCGAGATCCTGGGCCTGGCCGGCCTCGTGGGCGCCGGCCGTTCCGAGGTGGCCCGCGCCATCTTCGGCGTGGACGGCTACGACTCCGGCACCGTGAGCATCCAGGGCGCCAGGCTCGCTTCGGGGAGTCCGGCGAAGGCGATCGCCCGCGGCATCGCCTTGGTCCCCGAGGACCGGCGCAAGCAGGGACTCGTCCTCGATCAGGGCATCTCCCGCAACATCGCCCTCTCCATCCGGCAGCGCCTCTCGAAGTGGGGACTCATCTGGGGGCGGCCGGAGAACAGGGCCGCCCAGGTCTGGTCCAGCCGTCTCGAGGTCAAGGCCGAGGCGCTCGACACGCTGACCGGCACCCTCTCCGGCGGCAATCAGCAGAAGGTTGTCCTGGCCAAGTGGCTCGCCACGGCGCCCCGCGTGCTGATCGTCGACGAGCCCACGCGCGGCATCGACGTCGGCACCAAGTCGGAGGTCCACCGCCTGCTGAGCACCCTGGCCCAGCAGGGCGTGGCGATCCTCATGATCTCCTCCGAACTCCCGGAGGTGCTCGGCATGGCCGACCGCGTCCTGGTGATGCGCGAGGGCCGCCTCACCGGCGAGCTCTCCCGTGAGGAAGCCACCCCCGAGTCCGTCATGCGGGCCGCGACCGCAGGAGAAGCAGCGTGAGCACCCAGACCGCCACTCCGCACCTGGTGCAGAGGACCCGACGCTCCCCGTTGGCGCGCCTCTTCGCCGCCCGCGAGACGGGCATCGCCCTGGCGCTGCTCATCGTGATCGTCGTCGCCACGGCGCAGAACCCCAAGTTCCTCTTCTCCCCGGACGGCTGGCGGGACCTGCTCCTGACGCCCTCCATCATGCTGCTCATCGCCGTCGGTTCCGCCATCGTCATCGTCACCCGCAACGTGGACCTCTCCGTGGGGTCGGTGGTGGGGCTGAGCGCCTACATGACGGGTCGGCTCTTCATCGACTTCCCCGGCATCCCGATCGTCCTGGTCTTCCTGGCCGGACTGGTCTTCGGCGGGCTCCTTGGCCTCGTCAACGGCGTCCTGGTCTCCTGGGCCAAGGTGCCCGCGCTCGTGATCACGCTCGGCACCATGTATGTCTACCGTGGCATCAACATCACGTGGACCGGATCCAGCCGCATCAACGCCTCGGACCTGCCGCACGACTTCCAGGCCCTCGGCACCGGCTCCTTCCTGGGGATCCCCTACCTGACGATCATCTCGGTGCTCGTCATGGTCGTCGCCGGGCTGTACCTGCGCACGCGCCGCTCCGGCCGCGAGCTCTACGCGATCGGCTCCGACCCGGACGCCGCCCACCTCTACGGCCTGCGCGTTTCCCGCCGCGTCATCGGCGCGTTCGTGACCTCGGGTGCCCTGGCCGGCCTGGCAGGCGTCGTCTACACGGCCCGCTACGTGACCGTGGCCTCCCAGGCCGGCAACGGCTGGGAGCTGCAGGCCATCGGCGCCGCCGTCATCGGAGGCGTCGCGATCTCCGGCGGCGTCGGCACCGTGTGGGGCGCCGCGATCGGCGCGTACCTGCTCATGACCATCAACCGCGCGCTCCCCGTGGTGGGCATCAACGACTTCTGGCAGCGCGCCGTCGTCGGCCTGCTCATCATCGGCGCCATCATCCTCGACCGCGTGCTCGCTGTGAGACGCGCCAAAGCCCTCGCAGCCCTCCGGGAGGAGTCAGCATGACCGCCGCAGCGCAGACCTCCGGTGTGCTTCCCCGCAGTGACAAGGCCCACGCCCGCTCCGGCGTGCGCCGCGTGCTCCTCACCCGCGAGATGGGCATCATCGCCCTCCTCGTGATCGTGGTGATCGTGTCCATCGCGACCGTCCCCAACTTCGAGAACAAGCTCACCCTCACGTACCTGCTGAGGGACTCGGCGCCGATCCTGTTCATCGCCCTGCCGATGACCCTCGTGATCGTCACCGAGGAGATCGACCTCTCGGTCGCCTCCGTCGTGGGCTTGTCCTCGGTCATGGTCGGCGTGCTCACCTCCCACGGCTGGGGCTTCGGCCCCGCGGCCATCGTGGCGCTGCTGATCGGCATCCTCTGTGGCGCCGTCAACGGATTCCTCGTCACGGTCGTGGGCCTGCCCTCGTTGGCCGTCACGATCGGCACGCTGGCCCTGTACCGCGGCATCGCGGTGGGTCTGCTCGGCACCACGGCCATCACCACCTTCCCCAAGACCTGGACCAACCTGGCCAAGGCGAACATCGAGGGCACCCCCATCCCCTGGGTCATGATCCCGTTCGCCGTCTTCGCCGTGGTGTTCATCGTGCTGCTGCACTTCACGCCGTTCGGGCGCGGGCTCTTCGCGATCGGCCTGTCCAAGTCCGCGGCCGCGTTCTCCGGCGTGAACGTGGGACGAAGCAAGTTCATCGCGTTCGTGCTCTCCGGCTTCGTCTCCGCGTTCGCCGGCATCTACTTCACGCTGCTGTACTCCAACGCCCGCGGCGACAACGCCACGGGGATGGAGCTGCAGGTCATCGCGGCCGTGCTGCTGGGCGGCGTGTCCATCTTCGGCGGCCGCGGCGCCCTGCACGGCGTCATCGCCGGCGTCCTGCTGATCGGCGTCCTGGGCTCGGCCCTGCGCCTGGCCGGCATCACGGCGGACACGATCACGATCGTGACCGGGCTGCTGCTCATCGTCTCGGTGGTCGCCGCCGCCGTCGTCCCCCGCTGGCGCAAGGTGCGCCGGGCACGCACCTGAACCGCCCGCCGTCGGGCACTTTCTCCTGCCCGACGGCGGCCGGGCGGCTTCCAGCCGCCCCCTCCCACCACACCGCATCACCCACCCGGAACGGGCGCCGTCGGCGCACCGCCCGCCTCGAAAGGAACACCACATGTTTGGACACCGTCGTCCCCGCATCGCCGCCGCGGCGGTCGTGGCGCTGACCCTGGGCATCGCCGCCACCGGCTGCGCCTCCAACGACCAGGGCGGTGCCCCCAGCTCCGGCGCACCGGCGGCGTCGGGCGGCTCCGACAAGCCGATCTCCGTGACCTTCCTGCCCAAGAACCTGGGCAACCCGTACTTCGACACCTCCAACGCCGGAGGCGAGGCCGCCATCAAGGAATTCGGCGGCACCTACAAGCAGGTCGGCCCCACGGATGCCTCCCCGACCTCGCAGGTCTCCTACATCCAGACCGAGGCGCAGTCGGGCACCAAGGCGCTCGTCATCTCCGCCAACGATCCCTCCGCCATCTGCGACGCGATCGGCGAGGCCCGCTCCGCCGGCGTCAAGGTCGTCACCTTCGACTCCGACACGAGCAAGGACTGCCGCGACCTGTTCATCAACCAGGCGACCACCGAGGGGATCGGCAAGACCCTGGCCGACCAGATTGCGAAGCAGGTGGGGGACAAGGGCGAGGTGGCGATCCTCTCGGCCGCCGCCAACGCGACCAACCAGAACGCGTGGAACGAGGAGATGAAGAAGGACCTCGCCGCCGACCACCCGAACGTGAAGGTCGTGGACACGGTCTACGGCGACGACGACGACCAGAAGTCCTTCGACCAGACCGCCGCGCTGCTGCAGAAGCACCCCGACCTGAAGGGCATCGTGTCCCCGACCACCGTGGGCATCGCGGCCGCCGCGCGCTACCTCTCCACCTCCGACTACAAGGGCAAGGTCGCGCTGACCGGCCTGGGCACGCCCAACCAGATGCGCGAGTACGTCAAGGACGGCACCGTCACTGCGTTCGCGCTGTGGAACCCGGAGGATCTTGGCTACCTGGCCGCGTACGCCGCCAAGGCCATCGTGGACGGCACCGTGACCTCCACGGGCGGCGAGTTCGAGGCCGGCAAGCTCGGCAAGTTCACCGTCTCCTCCGACGGCGAGGTCCTGCTGGGCGACCCGTTCGTGTTCGACAAGTCCAACATCGACCAGTTCAAGTTCTGAGTCGCTGAGGCGCTGGGGTCGAGGCGTTCCGTTCCGTCGGGCGCCTGACTGGGCGCCTCGCCGCCGAGCTCACGACGCGGGCCGCTCTTCCTCCGGGGAGAGCGGCCCGCAGCGATTTTCGAGTCGCGCGGGACTCGAAGAAGAGATTCGAGCCGCTGGGGACACAACGCGTTGCGGGTAATGCGTTGTGTCCCCAGCGGCTCGATTTTCGTGAGACCCGCGGCCGATCAGCCCCAAGGCGAGGAGCTTTTGCTCGCATCCGGAGTTCACGTATGGCTCGGGACCCTTTCAAGGTCCTGAAAGAGTCCCGAGCCATACGTGAATCCCCGACACCCCTGGCCGTCGCCGGGCCCTTGGGGCGGATGGATGCCGACACCCAGGTCTGAAGGGGATACCCGCGCTTCGGAAGGTGCGACGAGAAGGTCCGACGCTCAGGGGAACCTGACGCGCGGCCCCGGGGGGAGAGAGACGGGGCCCGACGCCGCGGCGTCGGGCCCCGATGCGACCATGCGCGAGGAGCGGGCGGTGAACGGTGCTCAGCCGCGGGGGACCAGGCGCTCCATCTGGGTGACGTGGCGCGGCTCCAGCTCGTCCAGGTGGTGCACGCCCAGGAGCTTCATGGTGCGCACGACCTCCTCGGAGAGGATCTCGATCATGCGGTCCACGCCCTCGCGGCCGCCGGCCATGAGGCCGTAGAGGTACGCGCGGCCCACCATGGTGAAGTCGGCACCGAGGGCCACGGCTGCGACGATGTCGGCGCCGTGCATGATGCCCGTGTCCATGCCGACGGTGACGTCGGAGCCGACCTCCTTGACGACCTCGGGGAGGAGGAAGAAGGGCACGGGGGCGCGGTCCAGCTGGCGGCCGCCGTGGTTGGACAGGACGATGCCGTCCACGCCGTGGTCCACGAGCTTCTTGGCGTCGTGCACGGACTGGACGCCCTTGATGACGATCTTGCCCGGCCACATGGAACGGATGATCTCCAGGTCCTCGAACGAGATGCTCGGGTCCATGGCGGAGTTCAGCAGCTCACCCACGGTGCCGCCCGTGGAGGACAGGGACGCGAACTCCAGCTTGGGCGTGGTCAGGAAGTCGACCCACCACCACGGGCGCGGAATGGCGTTCGCGATGGTCTTGAGGGAGAGCTGCGGCGGGATGGAGAAGCCGTTGCGCTTGTCGCGCAGGCGGGCGCCGGCTACGGGGGTGTCCACCGTGAAGTGCAGCGTGTCGAAGCCGGCGGCGGCCGCGCGGCGGACCAGCTTGTAGGAGATCTCGCGCTCACGCATGACGTAGAGCTGGAACCAGTTGCGGCCGTTGGGGTTGGCCGCGGCGACGTTCTCGATCGACGTGGTGCCGAGCGTGGAGAGCGTGAACGGGATGCCGGCCGCGCCCGCCGCGCCGGCACCGGCGGTCTCGCCCTCGGTCTGCATGAGGCGCGTGAAACCGGTCGGGGCGATGGCGAAGGGCATGGCCATGGGACCACCGAGAACCTCGCGGGAGGTGTCCACGTCGGAGACGTCGCGCAGCACATCGGGGTGGAACTCCACGTCGCGGAAGGCCTGACGGGCGCGGTTCATGGAGAACTCGCCGTCGGCTGCGCCGTCGGTGTAGTCGAAGGCGGCGCTGGGGGTGCGGCGCTTGGCGATCAGGCGCAGGTCCTCGACGGTCTGGGCGGCGCTCAGGCGGCGGCGGCGTCCGTTGAAGTCGGGCTTCTTGAGCTGCACGAGCTCGAAGAATTCCTTGGGCCGGGGGAATTGCCGCTGGACCACTGTGTCTACCTCGCACCTTCCATGGCGCCCGCAGAACGGCCGCCTTTGAATCGTTTCAATCCAGTTGAACCTAACGGGCGCACGGGGTTCCGGTCAAGCGCACGGGCGCTACGGGTCTCCCCATGGCGCAACGTGCCCTCGGCGTCCCGGTGGGGACAACTGATCAAACGTTATACCGCCTTCCACGCGGAAGAAAGGCGGAGTGGGTGGCGGGAGCGGCGGGACCGTGGCGGTACCTCGTTCCGCGCGGACGAAAGACGGGGTGGGTGCCAGGTGGGGCTGGGGGTGGGGTGGACGCTGGGGAGTGGCTGGCCGCCACGGGAGGCGGGGGCGGACGTCGGGGAAACCTGGCGGGCATCGAAGGGGTGTGACGCCCCTCGGCCCGGTCGGTGTTGCGTGGATTACAAGACGAGGCTACGCTCGTCACGATTTTTGAATCGTTTCAAAGGTGAATCCTGGCGGACAACCCCGCCTCGAGCCCCACGAAGCGTGTCCGCAGTTCACGAGGAAGGGGCACCATCGGGTGACCACCATGAAGCCCTCCCCCACGCGCCGCACCATCGGCGGGTGGAAGGCGACCATCGCCGTCGCCATGTCCAACTACATCGAGGCGGGCGCCATTATCGCGATCGCCACCTCGACAAACGCCTGGCAGGGCAAGTTCGGCTTCAGCGACGCCGCCCTTGGCCTGCTCGCGGCCCTGAGTGCCAACGCCTTCGGCGCGGCCATCGGTGCCGCGATCGGCGGCCCGCTGTGCGACCGCTACGGGCGCAAGTTCATCTACACCTACGACCTGCTGCTGTTCCTGTTGGGATCGCTCGTGGTCACGGGGGCGGTGAACTTCACGATGCTGCTGGTCGGCGTCGTCATGATGGGCATCGCGGTCGGCGCGGGCGTCCCGGCCTCCTGGACGTACATCGCGGAGGAGGCCCCGGCCGACTCCCGCGCCAAGCACGTGGGCATGGCGCAGCTCGCCTGGTCGGTGGGCCCCATGATCGGCTTCTTCCTGGCGATCGTCGTCTCGCCCCTCGGCCTGGCGGGCAACCGCCTCATCTTCCTGCACCTGGGCATCGTCGCCGCCGTCACCTGGTGGGTGCGCAGGGGCCTGCCGGAGTCCACGCGCTGGAAGGAACAGCGCGCCTCCGAGATCGAGTCCGGACAGAAGATCAACTTCTTCTCCGGCGTCGTCGCCCTGTTCAAGAACTCCAAGAACATCCCGGCGCTGCTCTTCCTCTTCGGCGTCTACGCCCTGTGGAACACGGTCGCCGGCCAGGCCGGCATCTTCCAGCCGCGCGTCTACGAGGCCACGGGCCTGACCGACCCCATCGCCCAGAACTGGCTCCAGGTCCTGGTCTGGGGCTGCACCACCCTGGCCACCTACTTCGGCTTCATGTTCTTCGCCGACAAGATCTCCCGCCGCGTCCTGTACTTCATCGGCGCCGCCCTCGGCGTGGCCGCCTGGATCGTGCTCATCTATGCCGAGCCCGGCATGGGCTCCCTGCTCTTCTTCGCCATCGGCTGGGGCGTCTCCGCCGGCATCGGGGCGCAGGCCTTCTACGGCCTCTGGGCCTCCGAGCTCTTCGCGACCAAGTACCGCGCCAGCGCGCAGGGCGTCCTCTTCTTCGCCGCCCGCGTCATGGTGGGCCTGCTCAGCACCGTCTTCCCCGTGCTGCTGACCTCCATGGGCCTGCAGAAGCTCGGCCTGCTGATCGTGGGCCTGCTGGTCCTGGCCCTGTTGATCGGCACCATCTGGGCCCCGAAGACCCAGGGCAAGTCCCTCGAGGAGATCGAGGCCGAGCGCTACGGGGAGCTGGTCGCATGAGCGTCTCGCCCCGCACCATGTTCACGTTCCGCGTCCGCGCGGACCGCATGCCCGAGTACCGCGCCCGCCACGCCGCCGTCTGGCCGGACATGCTCCGCGCCCTGCACGCGGCCGGTTACCGCAACTATTCGATCTTCACGAGCGAGGACGGCCTCGTGGTCGGTTACGCGGAGATCGAGGACCTCGCGGCCACCGACGCGGCCATGCACGCCAGCGAGGTCAACACCGCGTGGCAGGCGGAGATGGCCCAGTTCTTCGAGACCGCCGGGCCTGACGAGGAGATGAACCTCCTCACGGAGGCCTTCCACCTCGAGACCCAGCTCGCCGCGGCGAACGCCACCACCAATCCAGCAACAACCACAGAAAAGGACGCGTGAGATGACCCAGTTCAACGACATCACCGACGTGCTCGGCCGCCTGGCCATCGAGGTTCCCTCGTGGGCCTACGGCAACTCCGGCACGCGTTTCAAGGTCTTCGGCACCCCGGGCACGCCCCGCACGGTGCAGGAGAAGCTGGCGGACGCCGCGCAGGTGCACAAGTACACCGGCCTGGCCCCGGCCGTCGCGCTGCACATCCCGTGGGACAAGGTGGAGGACTACACGGCGCTCCGTGAGGAGGCAGCTGAGCTCGGCGTCCAGCTCGGCACCGTCAACTCGAACACCTTCCAGGACGACGAGTACAAGTTCGGTTCGCTGACGCACTCGGACCCGGCCGTGCGCCGTCGCGCCATCGATCATCACCTCGAGTGCATCGACATCATGCGCAAGACCGGCTCCCGCGACCTGAAGATCTGGCTCGCGGACGGCACCAACTACCCGGGCCAGGGCGACATCCGCTCCCGCCAGGACTGGTTGCACGAGTCCCTCGAGACCATCTACGCGGAGCTGGACGACGAGCAGCGCATGGTGCTGGAGTACAAGTTCTTCGAGCCGGCGTTCTACCACACCGATGTTCCGGATTGGGGCACGTCCTACGCCCACGTGGCCGCCCTCGGAGAGAAGGCCATGGTCTGCCTCGATACGGGCCATCACGCCCCGGGCACCAACATCGAGTTCATCGTGGCCCAGCTGCTGCGCCTCGGGAAGCTCGGTTCGTTCGACTTCAACTCGCGCTTCTACGCCGACGACGACCTGATCGTGGGCGCCGCCGATCCGTTCCAGCTCTTCCGCATCATGGCCGAGGTCATCCGCGGCGGCGGCCTGGACGTGGATTCCCCGGTGGCCCTCATGCTGGACCAGTGCCACAACGTCGAGGAGAAGATCCCTGGCCAGATCCGCTCTGTCCTCAACGTGCAGGAGATGACGGCCCGCGCGCTGCTCGTGGACCGGGAGGCCCTCAAGGCGGCGCAGCAGGCCGGCGACGTCCTGGGCGCCAACGGCATCCTCATGGACGCCTTCTACACCGATGTGCGCGGCGACCTCGCCGCGTGGCGCGAATCCCGCGGTTTCGCCGCGGATCCGATGAAGGCCTATGCCGAGTCCGGCTACCAGGGGCGCATCAACGCCGAGCGCGTGGGCGGCACCCAGTCCTCCTGGGGCGCCTGAGCGATGGATTGACCGCCACGGGCGGTCGAGGGGCGGGGTCGTGTGCGGCCCCGCCCCTCTCCGTTTCCCTGGCCCGACGTCGCGTGGCCGGGGGAGTGCCCGGCCACGCGACGTCGGGCCGTCGGGGGAGAACACTCAACCCTGCCGTTCCTGCACTACCCCGGTAGTACTGCAAGGGCAAGGCAGGAACGGCGGGGCGGTGAGCGGCCGCCGGGCGGATAGCATCGGCCGGGGCGTGACGCACGACGACCGCGGCGGCGCGCACCCACGACGAAGGGACGTCCATGGCCACGATCGACGCGGGGGAGCGCCGCGCGCATCTGTTGCGACTGTTGGAGCGCGACGGCGCCGTGCGGCTGGAGGAGGCCTCCGGTGAGTTGGGCGTCTCCAGCATGACGGTGCGCCGCGATCTCGCGGACCTGGAGCTGGAGGGACTGGTGCGGCGCGTGCGGGGCGGCGCCGTGCCCGTGGACCGGCCGCGGACCTTCGGTGAACGGCTCGCCGAGCGCGGGGCCGCCAAGCAGGCCATCGCGGCCAAGGCGCTGGACCTGGTGCCGTCCGCCGGGGCCGTCGCCGTGGACGCCTCGTCCACGGCCGGCGCGCTGTTGGCCGCGCTGCCGCGGACCCCCGGCCTGTTGGTTGCGACCAACGCGGCGCAGAACCTCGCCGCCGCCCGCTCGGGCCCCGGCGGCACGAGCGTGCTGGTGGGCGGCGAGTTGGAGGAGGCCACGGACTCCTACGTGGGTCCCTTCGCCTGCCAGATGGCGCAGCGCCTGAACTACTCGGTCTTCTTCCTCTCCGCCTCCGGCGTCACGGAGGCGGGCACCACCGAGCCCACGCTCCGGGAGGCACAGGTCAAAGAGGCGTTCGCGGCGGTGGCCGATCGAACCGTCCTGCTGACCGACTCGTCGAAGCTGGGCCGCCGCTCCACCGTGGCCTCGCTGGCCCTGGACGCCGTGGACCTGCTCATCACCGAGTTGGAGCCCGACGATGCGCGGCTGGACCCGTATCGAGGGCTCGTCGAGCTGCGCTGACGCGCCGCGGTGGATGAACTTTGGGGATTCGCCCCTCGGCCCCTGGACAGCTCCGTATCAGCCTCGCTAGAGTGGAGTTGTTAACTTCTGTGAGTCTTAACAAGTTCGATCACGACTCGCCCCGATCACCACGGAGATGACATGACCACGCCGAAGGCCGCCGCCGAACTCCTGGAGCGCTCGCACCGCCTGGGTGCCGACCCCAAGAACACCAACTACGCCGGCGGCAACACCTCCGCCAAGGGCTTCGAGATCGACCCGGTCACGGGCGAGAAGGTGGAGCTCATGTGGGTCAAGGGCTCGGGCGGTGACCTCGGCACGCTCAAGGAGGCCGGCCTGGCCGTGCTGCGCGTGGACCGCCTGCGCGCCCTGAAGGACGTCTACCCCGGCGTGGAGCGCGAGGACGAGATGGTCGCCGCATTCGACCACACGCTCTTCGGCAAGGGCGGCGCCGCCCCGTCGATCGACACCGCCATGCACGGCCTGGTCGACGCCGCGCACGTGGACCATCTGCACCCCGACTCCGGCATCGCCATCGCGACCGCCGCCGACGGCGAGGCGCTGACGAAGGAGATCTTCGGCGGCAAGGTCGCGTGGGTCCCGTGGCGCCGCCCCGGCTTCCAGCTCGGCCTGGACATCGCCGAGATCAAGGCTCAGAACCCCGGCGTCATCGGCGCCATCCTGGGTGGGCACGGCATCACCGCCTGGGGCGAGAGCTCCGAGGAGTCGGAGAAGAACTCGCTGTGGATCATCGAGCAGGCCGCCAAGTACATCGAGAGCAACTCCGCGGCCGAGCCCTTCGGCCCCGCCCTCGAGGGTTTCGGCGCCCTCCCTGAGGCCGAGCGCCGCGCCAAGGCCGCCGCCCTGGCCCCGCACCTGCGCGCCATCGCCTCCCACGACCGGCCGATGGTCGGCCACTTCACCGACTCCGAGCCGGTGCTGCACTTCCTCGGCTCGGCCGAGCACCCCCGACTGGCCGAGCTGGGTACCTCCTGCCCCGACCACTTCCTGCGCACCAAGGTCAAGCCCATGGTCGTCAACCTCCCGGCGTCCGCGTCGATCGAGGAGATCGTCGAGACACTCCCGGCCCTGCACGAGGCCTACCGCGCCGACTACGCCGGCTACTACGAGCGCAACGCAACAGACGAGTCCCCGGCGATGCGCGGGGCCGACCCGTTGATCATCCTGGTCCCGGGCGTCGGCATGTTCTCCTACGGCAAGGACAAGCAGACCGCCCGCGTGGCAGGCGAGTTCTACGTCAACGCCATCAACGTCATGCGCGGCGCCGAGGGCATCTCCACCTACGCCCCCATCGACGAGGCGGAGAAGTTCCGCATCGAGTACTGGGCGCTGGAGGAGGCCAAGCTGGCCCGCATGCCCAAGCCCAAGCCCCTGGCGAGCCGCATCGCGTTCGTGACCGGGGCGGCGTCGGGCATCGGCAAGGCGATCGCCACCCGCCTGGCCGCGGAGGGCGCCTGCGTCGTCATCGCCGACCTGGACCTCGAGAAGGCGCAGGCCGTCGCGGCCGAGCTGGGCTCCACCGACGTGGCGATCGGCGTCGCCGCCAACGTCGCCAACGAGGACGCCATCAAGGCGGCTCTCAACGAGGCCGTCCTGGCCTTCGGCGGCCTGGACCTGGTCGTCAACAACGCGGGCCTGTCCCTGTCCAAGTCCCTCTTCGACACGACCGAGGCCGACTGGGACCTGCAGCACAACGTCATGGCGAAGGGTTCGTTCCTGGTCTCCAAGAACGCCGCGCGCATCCTCGTGGACCAGAAGCTGGGCGGCGACATCGTCTACATCTCGTCCAAGAACTCCGTGTTCGCCGGCCCGAACAACATCGCCTACTCCGCCACCAAGGCGGACCAGGCCCACCAGGTGCGCCTCCTGGCCGCCGAGCTCGGCGAGCATGGCATCAAGGTCAACGGCATCAATCCGGACGGCGTGGTCCGCGGCTCCGGCATCTTCGCCTCCGGTTGGGGAGCCAACCGTGCCAAGACCTACGGCATCGAGGAGGACGAGCTGGGCAAGTTCTACGCGCAGCGCACCATCCTCAAGCGCGAGGTCGTCCCTGAGAACGTCGCCAACGCGGTCTTCGCGCTGTGCACCTCCGATTTCTCGCACACCACGGGCCTGCACGTGCCGGTCGACGCCGGCGTGGCCGCGGCGTTCCTGCGCTGATGACGGACACCATGGGTTCCTCCCAGGGCCCGACGGCGGCCGCCCCGGTTTCCGGGGCGGCCTGTCCCGCGTCCGGTTCCGTTTCCGCGGATGGCCCGACGGCGTCGTCGGGCACCGCCGCGGCCGTCGCCGCGGTGGACCTGGGCGCCACGAGCGGCCGGGTCATCGTGGGCCGGCTGGAGGACGGGCGGCTCAGCCTGCGCCACGTCGCCCGCTTCCCCAACCACATCGTCGAGGTCGCCGAGTCCGGGACGCCCGCCCTGCACTGGGATGTCCTTGAGCTCTTCCGCTGCGTCATGGAGGGCCTGCGGGAGGCCGTCACGGTGGCACCGGACCTCTCCAGCATCGGCATCGACTCGTGGGCCGTGGACTACGGCCTGCTGCGCGGAGGAGCGCTGCTCGGGTCGCCGTACAACTATCGCGACGCGCGCACCGCGGCGGGTGTGGCCTCCGTGCATGCCAAGGTGCCCGCGGCCGATCTGTACCGCGCCAACGGCCTGCAGCACCTGGACTTCAACACGCTCTTCCAGTTCGAGGCCGACCGGATCGCGGGCCGCCTCGACCTGGCCGAGCGGGCCCTGCTGATCCCCGACCTGCTCGGGTACTGGCTCACGGGCCGGGAGCGCACCGAGCTGACGAATGCGTCGACGACGGGCCTGCTGGATCCGCGCACGCGCGAATGGTCCGGCGACCTCTTCGAGGCGCTCGGGCTGCCGCGGGAGCTGCTCGCGCCGCTCGTGGCGCCGGGCGAGCGCGTCGGCTCGCTGCTGCCCTCGGTGGCGGCGAAGCTCGGCGCCGGCGAGGAGCTGGGCGTCGTCGCGGTGGGTTCGCACGACACGGCGTCGGCGATCGTGGCCGTCCCCATGAAGAACCGCGGGGACGTCTACATCTCCTCCGGCACGTGGTCGCTCGTGGGCCAGGAGCTGGACGCCCCCGTCGTCACCGAGGAGTCGGCCGCGGCCAACTTCACGAACGAGGGAGGCGTGGATGCGCGGGTGCGCTTCCTGAAGAACGTCTCCGGGCTGTGGCTGCTGACCGAGTCCATGCGCGAGTGGTCGCGCGCGGACGCCACGGCGTCCCAGCGCAGCGCGGAGCTGCAGGAGCTGCTGGCCGCCGCGGCGGAGGTCACCGGTCCCGTGCCGGTGTTCGACGCCGAGGACCCGCGCTTCACGCCGCCCGGGGACATGCCGGGCCGCATCGCGGCGTGGTGCGAGGAGCACGGCGTCACGCCGCCCCGCACGCGCGCCGAGTTCGTGCGCTCCATCCTGGCCTCGCTCGTGGAGGCGTACGCGTCCACGATCGAGACGGCCCAGCGCCTCTCCGGCGTGCCGGCCACGGCGGTCCACGTGGTGGGCGGCGGTTCGCAGAACGCCCTGCTGTGCCAGCTGACGGCCGACCGCACGGGCCTGCCCGTCGTGGCGGGTCCGGTCGAGGCGACCGCGATCGGCAACGTGCTGGTGCAGCTGCGGGCGGCCGGGGTCATCGAGGGCGATCTCGAGGCGCTGCGGGAGATCGTCACGGCGTCCTTCGACACGGTGACGTACCTGCCCAGCTAGGGCGGGCGGGGCGGGGTGGCCGAGGGCGTGCGCCCCGTCCGAAACCGTGCACGCCCCGCTCCGAAACCGTGCACACTGCGCTCCGAATTGCGGGTGCGGGTGGGGGCGTCGTTCCTCAGACGGCGGGACCGCTGCTGGCCCGCACCACGATCTCCGGCTTGAACATCGTCGCGTTCGGCTCCCCGGTGTCCGCGGCCGGGCCGAGCAACAGCTCCACGGCGGCCGCCCCGATCTGGGCGGCCGGCTGGCGGATGGACGTGAGCGGCATCTGGAGCATGGCCGCGTAGGGGATGTCGTCGTAGCCCACCACCGCGGCGTCCTCGGGGACGGAGAGACCGCGCTCGCGCATCTCGCGCATGAAGCCGATGGCGAGCAGGTCGTTGGAGGCGAAGATCGCGTCGAACTCGAGGCCGGCGTCGAGGGCCTGTGCACCGAGCGCGCGCCCGGCCTCGATGGTCATCTCCGGTCCCTCGAGGACACGGAAAGTGGGCGGCTCCTCACCGTCCGCCTCGGCGATCGCGGCGCGCGCACCCTCGAGGCGCTGACTGACCTGGCGGATGCCGAGCGGCCCGGCGAGGAAGAGCACTCGCCGTCGGCCGCCGTCGAGCAGGTGGCGCACGGCGAGGCGGCCGCCCTCGACGTCGTCCACCGAGATGCCCTCCAGACCGCTGCCGGGATCCGGCGCGCGGTCCACGAGGACGGTGCGCAGGCCGCGCTCGGCGTACTCGGCCGCCTGCTCCGGCGAGGCATGGGCCGGGACGATGAGCACGCCGAAGACGCGTTGCTGCTCGAAGAGATCCAGGTAGTCCCGCTCGCGGGCGGAAGAGTTGTCGCTGTTGCCGAGCACCAGCGTGTGGCCGCGTTCCAGCGCGGCCCGCTCGGCGCCCCTCGCCAGTTCCGTGAAGAACGGGTTCGTGGAGTCCAGCACGATGAGTCCGATGCTGCGGCTGCGACCCTCGCGCAATTGGCGCGCGGCATCGTTGCGGACGAAGCCGAGCTCCTCGATGGCGGCGAGGACCTTCTCGCGGGTGGCCTCGCGGACGATCTCGGGCCGGTTGAGGACGTTGGAGACGGTCCCCAGGGACACCCCGGCGTGTTTCGCCACGTCCTTGACGCTGACCTCGCCCACGCCGCTCCCTCGTTTTCCGCACCGTCACCGCTCTTGTAACGTTTCACAGCTTATCCAGCCGAACGCCAGGCGCGCGTCACCCCCCGCGCGTCCGGGGCCGGCTTGCCCCGACCGGGCGCCGGGTGCAGGGTGGGGAGCATGCGTATCGTGCTGATCGGTGGCCACGGCAAGGTGGCCCTGAAGACCCTTCCCCTGCTCGTCGAGGCCGGTCACGAGGTGACGGCCTGGATCCGCAACCCCGGCCACGCGCCCGACGTCGAGGCGCTCGGTGCCCGCGCCGCCGTCGTCAGCGTGGAGGAGGCGGACCTCGCGGCGATGACCAGGGCGCTGGCCGGCGTCGACGCCGTCGTGTGGTCGGCAGGGGCGGGAGGGGGAGATCCCGCCCGGACCGTGGCCGTCGACCGCGACGCCGCCATCCGTTCCATGGCCGCGGCGCAGGCCGCCGGCATTCGCCGCTACGTCATGGTGTCCTACTCCGGCGCGGGCCGCGTGCGCCGCGTGGGGGAGGACAACAGCTTCTTCACCTACCAGGAGGCCAAGCTCGCCGCCGACACGCATCTGCGTGGGACGGGGCTGGACTACACGATCCTCGGTCCTGGCACCCTGACGGACGAGCCCTCGACCGGCCTCGTGGCTCCGGCCGGATCGCGGGGGGACTCCCGCGTCACGAGCCGCGAGCTGGTGGCGCAGACCATCGCCGCCGTCCTGGCGGACGAGCGATCGGTGGGCCTCACGCTGGACTACGGCGACGGAGTGCCCGACGGCGTGGGGTTGGCTCCCGCCGCCTGGCTCGCCGCCGTCGCAGCGGGAGAGGTGCCCGGCGCCGAGGGCTGAGGGCCGGGCCGGCGGGGTCGTGACCTCCCGCGGTCGGGTGAGGCGCGGCACCACCCGCCGCGCCGGGCGGGCACCGGACACTAGGCTGGCTGTCATGCCTGACGCCCTGAATCCCCTCGATTCCACCCGCGTCGCCTATGACGTGACGTGCGAGGGCCCGGCCATCGTGTGGCTTCACGGTTCGGCGCTCTCGCGCGTGCCGTGGCGCGGGCTCGGCTACCTCAAGGCCCTTCCCGGCTACCGGCACGTCCGCCTCGACGCCCGCGGCCACGGCCGCAGCGGGAAACCGCACGACGCGGCGTCGTACTCCCCGGAGCTTCTCGTCGCCGACGTCCTGGCCGTCATGGACGCCGAAGGCCTCGAGAGGGCGGCCGTCGTTGGCTACTCGCTGGGCGCCAGGATCGGCTGGCAGCTCACCGTCACGCACCCGGGGCGGGTCGCCGCCTTCGTGGCGATGGGCGGTACGCATCGCGCGCAGAGCGAGGCCTTCGTCGAGGAAGTCTTCTTCCCCGGCTTCATGGCCGCTCTACGCACGGGGGACATCGACGCCTTCGTCGCCGGCTTCGGTCCGGGCCTGGACCCGAACACGGCCGCAGCGTTCCGCCACAACGATCCGCTGGCGCTGGCCGCGCTCTTCGAGGCGACGGGCTCGGGCGATTCCGGCCTGCCCGACGCCGCCGTGCGCGCCGTCCGCACGCCCGTCCTGTTGATCGCGGGGACGGCGGACGAGCGCCGCCACGCCGACAACCTGGACGAGGCGCGCATGTTGCCCCACGGTCGCTTCGTGGGCCTGCCCGGTCGCGGCCACGCGGGAACCCTGGCCTCCGCGGGCGACGTCCTCGACGCGATGCGGCCGTTCCTGGCAGAGTCGTACCCGCCCGCCTGATGCACTTCTACGCGTGGTGAGGCGCGAAGAAGGGCGAAAAGTACCCCCCGGGGCGCCTCACCACGCGTAGAACCGGCTATCCGGAGAAGGTCGAGTGACCCGTGACGGAGCGACCGATCAGGAGCGCCTGCACCGTCTCCGTGCCCTCGTAGGTGTGCAGCGCCTCGACATCGGCGAAGATCCGCGCGGCACGGTTCTTCACGAGGATGCCGTTGCCGCCCAGCAGGTCGCGGGCGTTGGCCGCGATGGAACGGGCGGCGCGGGTCGAGGTGAACTTCGCCAGGGAGGCCTGCGCGCCGGTCAGTTCGCCCCTGTCCTCGAGGGCCACGCAGTGGCGAGCCAGGAGCTGGATCTGCACCAGTTCGGACTGCATGCGCGCCAGGCGCTCGTTGACGATCTGGCTCGCCCCGAGGGGCCGGCCGAACTGCTCGCGCTGCCTGGCATAGGCCACCGCGGTCTCATAGGCGCCCATCGCGGCGCCCACGGCGCCCCAGGCCACCGAGAGGCGCGTGGAGAAGAGCACCGCCGAGGTGTCCTTGAAGGAGTTGGCGCCCGGGAGCAGGTTCTCGTCCGGGACGAAGACGTTGCGCAGCGTGATGTGCGCCTGCCAAATGGCGCGCAGCGCCAGCTTGCCCTTGATCGTCTCGGCGGAGTAGCCCTCGGAATCCTGCGGCACGGCGAAGCCACGCACCTTGCCGTCCTCGTCCCTGGCCCACACCACGGAGAGCGCCTCCATGCCCAGCGCGGGGCCCAACGAACCGTTGCCGATCCACTTCTTTTCGCCGTTGAGCACCCAGCCGCCCGCCACCCTCACGGCCGACGTCGCCAGGCCCACGGAGTCCGAGCCGTGCGTCGGCTCGGTCAGCGCGAAGGCGCCGGGCAGCGAGCCGTCCGCCATGCGGGCGGCCCAGCGCTGCACCTGCTCGGGGGAGCCGCAGTCAACGATGGAGCGCAGGGCCAGGCCTCCCTGCACTCCGAGGATGGTGCCCACCGAGCCGTCGATCCGCGAGAGCTCCGCGTTGACCAGGCCGGCGGCCAGGCGCGATTGACGCGGAGCGCCCTCCAGCTCCACGCCGTCGCGCAGCAGGTCCAGCTCGCCGAGGCGCCGCACGAGGTGTACGGGGTACTCGGCACGGTCCCAGTAGTCGTCGATGACGGGGGCGACCTCGTCGAGGGCGAAGGCGCGCGCCCTGTCGCGGAAGGCGGCGTCCTCGTCGTCGAGGTCGGCGAAGACGCGGGCCGGGTCCACGTCCACGGCGTGCTCGCCGCGGCCGTAGAGCTCGTATTCGGGCTCGGTGACGCCCTCGGGGAACGCGGCCTCGAACTCGGACATGGTGCCTCCTGGGGATACGGACGCGCTGGGGCGCGGTCCTCTTGCTACCCAAGAGTAATGGCACCGGGTGCCAGGTAGCGACACCGAGTTCCAGGGTCGGCCCGACGACGCCCGCCGGCCTCAGGCGCCGCGGCGCAGCGCCCGCTCCACCTCCGCCGCGACGGCGGACGGGTCCGCCGTTCCGGGCGTCACCACCACGACCGTGGGTGCGGCCGCCGGCGCGGCGGCGGCGTTGGCGTGGTGGCGCACCTGCGTGGAGAGGGCGGCCTCCAGCGCGGGGCGGATCTCCGGGCCGGGGGAGCGCAGCCACGCGCGCAGGAAGTCGTTGTGCACGGCGACGACCGCGGAGGCCAGCGCCACCGCGGTGATGCGGCGTCCATCCGGCAGGGGAAGGGGCTCGGCGGAGGGTGCCTGCGTCGCGTCCTGGGCGGTCTCCTGCCGGACGGCGGCCGTCCCGGAGATCGTCCCGCCACGGTCGAGGCCAAGCAGATAGTTGCGGAAGAGCCGTTCGAAGCTGTGCGTGGAGACGAGCTCGCGATCGCGCAGCGCGGGCACCTTGTGGAGCAGCGTGCGGCGCAGTCGGGCCAGCTCGGGGTCGGCCGCGTGGGCGTCGAAGACGGTCATGGCCGCGGGGACCACGGCGTCCGCCCCGCGGGCCGAGTTCCGCGCCAGGGCGGCGCGGGCGGCGGCCAGGCGTTCCTCGTGGTCCGCGAAGACCATCTCCTCCTTGGAGCCGTAGCGGCGGAAGAAGGTGGAACGCGAGATCCCGGCCGCCTCCGCCAGCTCGTCCACGGACGTGGCGTCGTAGCCGCACGCGAGCAGGAGCTCGAGCGCGGCGTGCGGCACCCGGCGGTCAGTTGACATCGGCGGCCGTGTCGGCCCGGGCGGCGCGAGCGGCCGCGGCCTCGTCCACCGCGGAGGCGCGGCTGCGGAAGCACAGGGCCACGACGCAACCGGCCAGGGCCGCGATGGCGGGCAGCAGCACCGACTGTCCGTAGGCGGTCGCGAAGGCGGCGTGCAGGAACTCGGGCACCAGCCCGCCGGCCGACTGTGCGCCCTCGGAGGCGTGCGACGCCGCCTGAGCCTTGGCGGCGGGCGGGAGCTCGGAGATCGCGGAGCTCGTCTGAGAGCTGATGGTGGCCTGCATGACGGCGGCGATGCAGGCCGAGCCGATCACGGCGCCGATCTGGCGCGTCGTGTTGAAGATGCCGGAGCCCGCGCCGGCCTCGGACGGGCCCAGGTCGCGGTTCGCCGTGAAGGACACGGAGGGCCACACGCCGGCCGAGCCGATGCCCATGACGAGCGAGGCCAGAAGGATCTCCCAGAGCGGCGCCTGGTGCCCCACGAGCCACGCGGTCCAGAACATCCCGACGGCGAAGAGGAAGAAGCCCGGCACGGCCAGGACCTTGGCGTCCACGCGGCCGATCATGCGCCCCGTCACGGGCGCCAGGAAGATGCCGGCCAGGGACATGGGTGCCATGGTCAGGGCGGCCTGCGTGGGGGTGAAGCCGCGCACGGTCTGCAGGTAGAGCACCACGGGCAGCGCGAACGTCGTGATGGCGATGCCCATGAAGGTGATGGCCAGGTTGGCCAGGGAGAAGTTGCGCTCCTTGAACAGGTGCAGCGGCAGCAACGGTTCCCTCTTGTTGCGTGCCTGCCACACGACGAACAGGACCAGGACCACGATGCCGGCGCCGATGAACTCCCAGGCGGTGACGGGACCCCAGATGTCGCCCCAGTCGTGGCTCTCTCCCTGCTGGATCCCGAAGACGAGCAGGAAGATGCCCACGGCGGAGAGCAGCACGCCGAGCAGGTCGAAGCTGTGCGAGGCGATGGGCAGCTTGGGCACCCACGCCACGATGAGGGCGAAGCAGACGACGCCGACGGGCACGTTGACGAAGAAGATCCATTCCCAGCCCAGGCCGTCCACGAGCACGCCGCCCAGCAACGGGCCGACGAGCGTGGCGACGCCGGCGGTGGCGCCCCACAGCGCCATGGGGGCGCCGCGTCGCTCCGGGGGGAACATGCGGGTGATGAGGGACATGGACTGCGGCGTCAGCAGCGCGGCGCCGAGGCCCTGCACGGCGCGCGCGGCGATGAGCATCCCGATGCTGCCGGAGAGGCCGCACGCCAACGAGGCGAGCGTGAAGATCGTCAGGCCGACGAGGAAGAGGTTCTTGGGGCCGAAGCGGTCGCCCAGACGCCCTGCCACGAGGAGTGGCACTGCATAGGTGAGCAGGTACGCGCTGGTCACCCACACGCCGGCGTTCAGGTCCGCGTCCAGGTTCTTCATGACGGCGGGCAGGGCCGTGGTCACGATCGTGGTGTCGATCAGGATCATGAAGAAGCCCAGGATCAGGGCGCTCATGGCCTTCCAGGCCTGGCGGGACGTCACGGGCGGTGCGGATGGGTAGCTCACCGGCCTAGCTTAGTCGCGGGGGCCGACAACCCGGGAGGGATGTGATCCTGCGCACCGGTCTTCCCCTGTCCGACGGCGTGTGCTCCCGTTCCGGCCGCCAGGGCGCGGGGGACGGGGCGTCCGGCGCAGCGTCGGGAGCGTGTGCGACCCTGGGCGCATGCAGTTCCTCGTACTTCCCGCCACCGAGCACGGTGCCGCCACGACGCCACCCGACCCCACGCCGTCGGGCATCACGCAGAGCCCGGCCCTGGCGCTCGACGCCGTCGTGGCGGATTCGCCCGCGCTCCTGCGGCCGTGGCTCTCCGTCCTGATCCCCGTCGTGGCGGCGGCCCTGGCGACGTGGGTCGTGTGGATCGTGCTGGACCGGCTGGTGCTGCGTCGCTTCGAGACGATGCGCAGGCAGATCGGGCGCCTGCGCCTGCCGGTCTTCGCGCTGCTGCTGAGCCTGGGCTTGCTGGTCGGCACGGACGGCCTCGTCCCGGACGAGTTCTGGGCGGCGTTCGTGCTGGCCCTGCTCAAGGTGGGCTTCGTGGCTTCGGCGACATGGCTGCTCGTGGTCCTGCTCTCCGTCTTCGAGACCTCCCTGCTGCAGCACTACGGCGGTGACGAGGAGGCGGACGCGCGCCGCCTGGCCAAGCTGCGCACTCAGGTGACGCTGCTCAAGCGGGTCGTCACCGCCGTGGTGCTGCTGGTGGGCGTGGCGATCGTGCTGCTCATGATCCCCGCCGTGCAACGGCTGGGCACCACCATTCTGGCCTCGGCCGGCCTGGCCTCCGTGGTCGTCGGCCTCGCGGTGCAGGGCGTGCTCGCCAACGTCTTCGCCGGCCTGCAGGTGGCCTTCACCGACGCCATCCGCGTGGACGACGTGGTGGTGGTCGAGGCCCAGCAGGGCCGGATCCAGGAGATCACGCTGACGTACGTGGTCGTCGCCATGGCGGACGGGCGCAACATGATCCTTCCGTCCACCTGGTTCACCAGCACCCCGTTCGAGAACTGGTCGAGGGGCAGCTCCGCCCTGCGCGGCAACGTGGTCCTCGACGCGAGCTGGAACGCGCCCGTGGAGAAGATCAGGCACCGCGTGACCCAGCTCCTCGAGGCCACGGAGCTCTGGGACGGCGAGGTCGGCACCACCCAGATGACGGGTGCCGAGGGCGGCGTGGTGAAGCTGACGATCACCGTGAGCGCCCGCAACTCCGGCGAGCTGTACGCGCTCAAGAACCTCATCAGGGAGCGCATCGTGGCCGAGTTGCAGGAGAAGTACCCCGACGCCCTCCCCCGCACGGTCGTGGTGCCGCCACCCGCCGCCTGAGCGCCTCGTCCCGCCCGGTGGTTCCCTCCGCGTCGGGGACGAGGCCGGGGTCCGACCGCGGGATGAGTTCCGCCCGCGGCGTCGGGTCCGTGGCCCGATGCGAACGCGTCTCCGCCCGGCGCAGGCTGGAGCCATGAACGAATTTCCCGCTTCCCCATCCCTGCCCCCCACCGGTCTTCCGCCCGTCCCCGGGACGGAACCCCACGCCGTCGGGCCCTCGAGGGGCGCCGCCGTGCGCCTCGCGGCCACGGGCCTGCAGAAGGCCTTCGGCGCCACCCGCGCCCTGGCCGGCGTGGACGTCTCCGTCCGCGCCGGGGAGGCGCTGGCGATCATGGGCCCCTCCGGATCAGGCAAGTCCACGCTGCTGCTCACGCTGGCAGGCATCGAGCGGCCCGACGCCGGCGCCGTCGCCTACCAGCCCGAGCTCGGGGAGCGCGTGGACGTCGCCTCTCTTCCAGACGGCGCCCGCTCGCGGCTGCGTCGCGGCGACTTCGGCTTCGTCTTCCAGCAGGGGCTGCTGATCCCCGAGCTGACCGCCGTGGAGAACGTGGCGCTGCCTCTCATGGTGGGCGGGACGCCCCGCGCCGCCGCCACGGCCACCGCGGCCGACTGGCTGGCCCGGCTGGGGCTGGCCGGCATGGAGGAGCGTCGCATCGCCGAACTCTCCGGTGGACAGGCCCAGCGCGTGGCCATCGCCAGGGCCCAGGCCGGCGGCGCCACGGTGACCTTCGCGGACGAGCCCACGGGCGCCCTGGATTCCGGGACCTCGGCCGAGGTCATGGACGTGCTCCTGGCCGCCACGGTGGGGAGGGGCGCCTCCCTGGTCCTCGTGACGCACGACCCCAAGGTGGCCGCCCGCTGCGACCGCACCCTCATGCTGAGCGACGGGCGCGTCCAGCACCAGTTCTTCCGTACCCCCGCGAACCACGGCGGGATGGCCGCGTGATGACCACGCTGAACCTCACCTGGGTGCTGCGCCGCTCGGCTGACCCGCGTGCGGCCGCCGTGACCTGCCTGGCCTATGCCCTCGTCACGGCCCTGCTCACGGTCACCGTGGCGGGCGCGCACGCCTTCTTCTCCTGGCGGGACGCCGACGCCGGCGTCTACCAGGGACTGGCCGCGTTCGCCCTGGTGCTGTTGCTGACCCCCTTGCTCTACCTGGGCGCCGCGGCGGCCAGGCTGTCCGCGCGGGCCCAGGATCGCCGCCTCTCGACGTTGCGGCTGCTCGGGGCCACGGGCGGGCAGGTCGCCGGCGTGACCGTGCTCGGGGCCGCCGCCGAGGCAACGCTCGGTGCGCTGGCCGGAATCGCCGCTTCGCTCGCCGTCACGCCCCTGGTGGGGCTCGTGTCCTTCCGTGGCGCGGCCCTTGGCGGCGCGCTGTGGATGCCGGTGTGGGCCTACCTCTCGCTCCTGCTCGGCACGGCGCTCATCGCCTCGATCTCCGCCGTGGCGGGGCTGCGGCGCGTGCTCGTCACCCCGCTGGGCGTGCGGACACGAGCGGCGAGGCCCGTGCCGGGCTGGGCCCGGCTCGCGGTGGCCGCCGTCCTCTTCCTCGCGGGGATCGCCGCGACGCGTAGCGGCTCGGTGGTGCAGGGCGTCTGGGGCATCGCCGGGCTCGTTGCCGTGGTCCTCGGTTCCTTCGCGGCCGCGCTCGTGGCGCTCAACGCCCTGGGCCCGTGGGTCCTGAAGGTGTGGGCGCGGCGCCGGGCCCGCACGGCCACGGATGCGGCGGGGCTGCTGTCCGCGCGGACCGTCCTCGACGACACCGCCGCCACGTGGCGTCAGGTCTCCGGCGCGGCGATGGCCGGGATCGTGGCGGTCGTGGGCGGGAGCGGCGCCGCGCTGGCCCGTTCCGTGCCCGACGACGCCGCCGAGTCGGACCGGCTGCTCGGCGCCGACATCCTCACGGGCGTCGTGGTCACCCTCGTCATCGCGTTCGTCGGGGTGGCGGGGACCGCCCTGGTCTCCCAGGCGGCCACGGTGCTGGACCGGGAGGAACTCGCCGCCTCCTTGGAGGCGGTCGGGGTGCCGCGCGGGGTGACGACGGCGGCGCGCGTCGGAGCGCTCGTGCGGCCCCTCGTGGTGGTGCTGCTCGTGGCGATCCTGGTGTCCCTCGGCATGCTGCTGCCCTTCGCGGCGATGTCGGTGCTGCTCTCGCCGCTGACCGTGGGCATCGTCGCGGTGGTGTGCGTGGCCGGTGTCGCTTCGGTCTGGGGTGCGGCCGTCGCGGCCGGGAGGGTGGGCCGCCGTGCCGGTGCGGACGCCCGCCCGCTTCCGGTCGCCTGAGCGGGGCGCGGGGAGGGAACGCGTGGTGTCACCGGTCGAGACGTGACGTGCGAGACACGACACCCGTGACGAACGTCAGGGGCGTGCGGCGTCGTCCCCCGGCAGGATCGAGGCATGACCCAACAGCTCTCCAGTGTTCTCCTCGGCCTCGTGATCCTTGCGTGGATCGGGTGGCGGCAGCTGCGAGTGCGGCCCGTCAAGGAGCGCTCCTTGCTTCCCCTGCTGATCGTCGCCTACGGGCTGTGGCAGATCGTCCAGTTCGCCGGCCGCCACGCGATTCCGGCCGGCGACTGGCTGGTCCTTGCGGGCTCCGCCGTGCTGGGGCTCGGCCTCGCCCTCTGGCGGGCCTTCACGGTGCGGCTCTGGGCGGGAGCGAACGGCGCCATGGTGCGCGGCACGTGGTTGACCGTGGCCCTGTGGGCGCTCGGCCTCGTCCAGCACCTCGGTTCGGAGCCGTTCCTGCACAGCGACGGCCTGGGGCCCACCTCGCTCGTGGCCTACCTGGGGCTGGTGCTCCTGCTCCAGCGCGAGCTGGTGCTGATCCGGGCCGATCGCGCCGGGCTCGTCCCGCACACCCGGGGGGAGCGCGCCGACGCCCTCCGCTGAGCTGGGCTCGCACGCTGGACACCGAGTCGTGACACTGTTAGCTTGGAGATGGCAGGGTGGTGGGGCTTCGCCGGACGTGAGTCCGGGGAAGCCCCACACTTCTTTCCGACGCCGTGCGTACACCCCCCGGTGAGATGTCCGCCGGGCCGCCCGGCGCTACTTGCGCCGCACGATCCTCTCCACCACGCGGTCGGGCAGCACGGCGCACGCCGCCCTCGCCACCTTGTAACGCAGCGTCGGCACGCTGACGGCTTTGCCCGCCGCCGCGTCGGCGAGGCCCTGGCGCACCACGTCCTCCGCCCTCAGCCATGCCAGGCGCGGGAAGGCCTTGGTGTTCTGACCCATGCGCTCGTGGAACTCTGTGCGCGTGAACCCGGGGCACAGCGCCGTGACGGCCACGCCGGAGGCGCCGTGGTGCAGCGTGGCCCAACGCGAGAAGTTGACCATCGCGAGCTTCGCCGCCGAGTAGGTTCCCCGCGGCGTGAAGGCCGCGATGGAGGCGACGTTGACGATGCGGCCGCCTCCCCGGCGCACCATGGCGCCCAGCGCGGCGTGCGAGAGCCGCAGGGGGGCCTCCGTGTGGATGCGCCAGTGCTCGCGTTCCTCCTCCCACGAGGTGTCGGGGAACGCGTGCAAGAGGCCGAAGCCGGCGTTGTTCACGAGCAGCTCCACGGGGTCGATGTCGCTGGAGAGGCGCTCGGCCACCGCGTCCTGCCCCTCCTCCGTCACCAGGTCCGCCACGAGGGACTCGGCATGGATCGCGTACGTGGCCTCCAGTTCGTGGGCCAGGGACGCCAGGCGGTCGCGGTCCCTGGCCACGAGGATGAGGTGGCGTCCCTGCGCCGCCAGCTGGCGCGCAAACTCGGCGCCGATGCCGCTCGTGGCGCCCGTGACGAGGGCGGTGCGGTGGGGCGCGTCGGTGGCGGTGTTCATGCCTCCCAGGCTACGGGCGGGTCGCCGCCGTGTAGCGGCGCCCCGCCGGTGCCCGACGTCGCGCGCCCGCCCGGGTAGGCCCGTTCACGCGCCGGTCCATTCGCCCCTGCGCTCCAGGAGCGCCAGCTGCGCCGAGACGGTGTGCTCGGCCGCCCGCCGCACCGAGGCGTCGACGTCGGCGTAGACGATGTCGGTGACGGCGGCGACGGAGGCCGGGCGGCCGGCGTCGTGCAGGGAAACGAGGGCGGCCCGCACCTGTCCCAGCCGCGCCAGGCGGTGTTGCAGATAGGCGTCGGCGACGGCGTCGACTGGCCCTGGAAAGCCGCCGTGCGCCGGGAGCACCGGCACGGGCCCCAGCGCGCGGAGCGTCTCGAGGCTCTCGAGGTAGTCGTCGAGGCGCCCGTCGGGGTGGTCGATGATCGTGGTGCCCCTGCCCAGGATGGTGTCGCCCGTCAGGACGCCCACCGCCGCGCCGCCGCGCTCCACGAGAAGGCTCAGGGAATCCGAGGTGTGGCCGGGCGTCGGCAGGACCCGTAGCGCGAGCGGGCCCAGGTCGAGGAGCTCACCGGGCCGCAGGGGCGGCGCGCCCGCGCTGAAGTCCCCGGCCAGGGCCCGGGACGGCGCGCCCGTGAGCTCGCGGAGCCGGGCGAGGCCGCCCACGTGGTCGTGGTGCCGGTGCGTGACGAGGATGAGGGTCACCGGGCCGAGCGCGGCGAGCGCCCCCTGGTGGGCGGCGTCGTCGTCCCCCGGGTCCACGATCACGAGGCCGGCCTCGCCTCGGACGGCGTAGCTCTGCGTGCCGTCCAGGGTCATGGGCCCTGGGTTGGCCTGGAGGAGGTAGTCGACGCCCTCGACGGGGGAGTGCTGCACGCTCATGGGGCCAGTATGCCGCCGGGTGCGGCGGGCCGGGGACGGCGGCGCGGGCGCGGCGTTCACAGCCGCCCTGGATAGGATCGAGGGTGGTGCCCCGTGTCCGGGTGCCGACAGCGTTCCCGTTGCAGGAGGTCCTCGTGTCCACCACCGTCCGTCGTTCCCTCAGCACTCGCCTCGCCCTGGCCCTCGCCGGGGCTGCGGCGATTGTCGCCGCCCCGCTGGCGACGGCCCTGCCCGCGCAGGCACACGCGGAGCTGGTCGGTGGCGACCCGAAGGCGGGCTCCGCCATCGCGATGGCCCCGGGGCGCATCACCCTGACCATGAGCGAGGACCTCAAGAGCCTTTCCGGTTCCCACGTGAACCAGATCGTGGTCACGGATCGCGACGGCAAGGAGGTGACGACGGGGGAGACGACCATCAAGGGCAGCACGATGTCCCGCGCGCTCAAGCCGCTCCCGGCCGGTACCTACGACGTCGCCTGGGCGGATCTCTCGGTCGACGGTCACCGCGCCAATTCCGCCGACGACTACGCGTTCACCGTGACGAAGGGCGTCGCCGCCGGGAGCGGGTCGGCGTCCGCGAGCGCCCCGGCTTCCGCCTCCGCTTCGGTGTCCGACGCCGCGTCGTCGGCCCCCGCGTCCTCCGGCGCCGCCGTGGCGGGGTCGGCCGGCTCCCTGGCCGACGGCGGTGCGAGCGCCTCGCTCTCCGCCTCCGATGATGCCGGCCCGGCGACGACGACCGTGCTCATGTGGGTCGTCGGCGGTTTCCTGGTACTGGCGATCATCCTCGGCATCGTCCTGCAGGCCACCCGCCGTAAGCCGAACCGCGAGCACTGAGGCGGAGGCCCGCCGCCGGGCGGGGTCCCTCCTGGTGCCCGAGGGACTCAGTCCGCGGCGGGGGCGTCGGGGCGCCGGTGTCCGGCCGGGCGCGGGTGGGCCTGGAGGAGCGTGCCGAGCAGGCGGGCCAGTTCGTGGCGGTCCCCGTCCGGAAGGACCTCGAAGTAGCCGGCGGTGCGCTCGGAGCGGATGGCGTGGACGCGGGCGTCCAGCTCGCGTCCGGCCTCGGTGGGGATCAGGAGGACGGCACGCTTGTCGCGCGGATCGGGGGAGCGGGTCACCCAGCCGGCCTCCTCGAGCTGGCGGATGACCTCGGCGGCTGAGCGCGGGGCGATCTTGAGGGCAAGGGCCACGTCGCGCTGGCGCGGGGGCTCGTCGCCGTGGGCCACGATCGAGTGCAGGGCGCGCCACTGGTGCGGGGAGATACCGAAGGGCGCGATGTCCTCCATCCAGGTGCGTCTCAGCCCACCGGCGACGGCGTGAAACAGATCGGCGAGCTCGGCGGGGGCGGGAGGCATGCTCCCAAGCCTAGGGTGCGCGGGGAAGAAAACGGAAGATGTGGAGGTTACCTCTTTACATCTCCGAATTAGGGAGGTAACCTCATAAACAGGACGGTCGCCCCGGGCGCCGTCAACCCCCATCCCTTCCTCGTCGAGAGGAGGACCAGCATGACGCATGGTCCCGTTCCCCACGCCGCCCCCGCCCCGCGAGCCGCCGGCGGCGCCAGAGGCGGTGGCATGGTCGGCCCCCACAAGGTCAGCAAGGCCGACCGCACCCAGCTCGAGTCCCATCCCGTGAGCCTGCGCCGCGTCGGCGCGCTCTTCACCCCCTATAAGGGGTCCCTCCTGTCCGTGGCGCTGCTCATCACCGGTGCCTCGCTCGTCTCCCTCTTCCAGCCCTTCCTGGTGCGCGGCGTCATCGACGACGCCCTGCCGCACGGCCGCACCTCGCTGCTGCTCTGGCTGGCGCTCGGCATGGTCGCCATCGCCGCCCTCACTGCCGTGATCGGCGTCTGGCAGACCTGGATCTCCACCCGTGTCGGCCAGGGCGTCATGCACGATCTGCGCACGAGGCTCTTCGGCCACCTGCAGTCCCAGTCGCTCGGCTTCTTCACGCGCACCCACGGGGGTGAGGTGCAGTCCCGCATGACCAACGACATCAACGGCATGCAGAACCTCGTCACCAACACCGCCACGGCCGTGGCCTCCAACGTCACCACCGCCATCGGCACCATCGTGGCCATGCTGGTGCTCTCTCCCTGGCTCGCGCTGATCTCCCTGCTCGTGGTCCCCGTGGCCGTGCTGGTCTCGCGCCGCGTGGCGATCATGCGCCGCGACATCACCGCCCGCCAGCAGGCCCAGATGGCGCGCCTGCAGAGCTATGTGGACGAGGGGCTCTCCGTCTCCGGCATCCGACTGTCCAAGACCCTCGGCGCCCAGGGCCGCGACGCCGAGCGCTTCACGGGTGCCAGCGCCGAGCTGGCCGAACTGGAGATGCACTCCCAGCTGGCCGGGCGCTGGAGCCTGGCCACGATGCAGGTGGTCTTCGCCGCGATCCCCGCGGTCATCTACCTCGCCGCCGGCTTCCCCCTGGGAGGGCACGGTCTCTCCATCGGCACCGTCGTGGCGTTCACGGCGCTGCAGGCCAGTCTCTTCCGCCCCGTCATGGGACTCATGTCCGTGGGCGTGCAGTGGGTGACGGCCATGGCGTTCTTCTCCCGCATCTTCGAGTGGCTGGACCTGGTGCCGGAGATCCGCGAGCCGAAGGAGCCGGTGCGCATCGACCCCGACGCCGTGCGCGGCGAGGTGCGGCTCGAAGGCGTCTCCTTCGCCTACGGTGAGGGCGCGCCCGTCCTGGACGGCATCGACGTCACGATCCCCGCCGGCACCACGACCGCCCTCGTGGGTCACACCGGATCCGGCAAGTCCACGCTGGCCTCGCTGGTGCCCCGGCTCAACGACGTCAGCGCGGGCCGGGTCACGATCGACGGCGTCGACGTGCGGGACATGAGTTTCGCCGACCTCGCCTCCATCGTGGGAGTGGTCAGCCAGGAGACCTACCTGGTGCACGCCACCGTGCGCGAGAACCTGCGCATGGCCGCGGCCGACGCCTCGGACGAGACGCTCTGGGAGGCCCTCGAGGCCGCCCGCGTGGCGGAGCTGGTGCGTTCCCTGCCGCAGGGCCTGGACACCATGGTGGGCGCTCGCGGCCACCGCTTCTCCGGCGGCGAGCAGCAGCGCCTGGCCATCGCCCGCACGCTCCTGCGCAATCCCCGGGTCCTGGTGCTGGACGAGGCGACGTCCGCGCTCGACAACTCGACCGAGGCGGAGGTCCAGGCCGCGCTGGATCACCTGGCTTCCACCCGCACTACGTTGACGATCGCCCACCGGCTCTCCACCGTGGAGGATGCGGAGCAGATCGTGGTCCTCGAGGCCGGGCGCATCGTGGAACGGGGCACGGCGAGCGGCCTGCGGGCCGCGGGCGGTGCCTTTGCCGAGCTCTCCGCCCGTCAGGCGGCCGGCCTGCCGGACGAGGACGGCGAGCTCGCAGAGGGAGTGCTCGACGACGCGGGGCTCGCCTCCCGCTGACTCCTCGCTTCTCCGCGTCGTGAGGCGCCCCGGGGGCACGTTTTCAACCCCTTCGGGCGCCTCGCGACGCGGAGAAGTCGGGGGACCAGAGGCCGGTGTCCTGGTCCCTTCGCCAGATGAGGGATTCCCCGACGCCCTCCTCCTCCGGGAGGAGGGCGTCGTCGCTGAACCACAGCGTGGCGTCGGGGTCCCACCCGGCCACGTAGGTTGCCGCCGCGACCGTCACGACGTCCCCGGCGGCGTCGGGCAGCTCGACGTCGCCCACGCGGAACGCGCACGTGGCCGTCGCCAGGTGCGCGGCGATCGACAGGTGCACGGCGTCGTACCCCCGCGCCATGGCCGCGAAGTCCAACGTGACCCAGGCCGTGGCGCCCTCCGGCAGCGCGGGCCAGTCCCCGCCGTAGCCCCGGCCGAGCGATAGGGGGTGCGTGCGCACCAACTCCGCCCAGTGTTCACGTCCCCCGATTTCCAGCACGCGCGGCGCGCTCCCCGGCGCGGGTGGACGGTGGGTGCACGCGTACGCGTCGTCCCTCCAGGCGTCCTCCTCGAGGTTCGCCGGGTAGGGGACCCGGCCGTGCGAGGCTCCGCCGTCCCCGGTGATGCCCACGCTGCGGCCGAACGTCGTGGGGATCTCGTAGGCGGGGGTCGTGGTCCATTGCCCGCCGTGCGGCGCGGCGTCCCGCCACCGCGTCAGCCGCTCGGAGGCGCCGGCCCCGTCCCGATCCGTGTACTGCTCGGCCTCCTCGAAGCGGGGGTTGAAGGCGAACTGTTCGGCCGGGTCGGCCGGGGCCGCCCAGCGCTCGAAAACCTCCGCGACGGCCGGGTCCGTCCCGGAAGCCTCCAGCAGGAAAGCGGCGACGCGACGCAGGCCGGGATCCAGCGCGGCGTCCGCCACGAGCTCGTCCTCGCCGTCGTCGGGCTGCCACGGGCGGCGGACGGAGACCGCATGGGCCAGGCGCTCGTGAAGAGAAAGGGGCGTGGGCGCGATCAGCTCGGTGGACAGGAGCGCGGCGTTGACCTCCCCGGCGGTGGCGCCCTCCGCCGCGATGCGCTCGTGACGCGTGGCCACCTCGGCTTCGGTGAGGGGGCGGGACCGGAGGCCTTCCGAGGGGGAGGGGGAGTATCCGGGGACTGCTTCCAGCGAGACGAAGTCGACCTGATGGTCACCGGCGACGGCGGTGGAGAGGCGCTCATCGCTCGCCTCGATGACGAAATGCCCAGTTCCCGGGAAACCCCCCGGTCCCCAGCGCAGCGCCTCGAGACGATCGGTCGCGCCGCGGACCGCTTGGGTGAGGGGGCCGCCCGGCCAGCCGTTGCCGGTCGTGCGCTCCTCGGAGGCGAGTGCGTGCAGGAGCAGCAGGTGCCTGCCCACGGGGCCGGCCAGGAGCGTGTCCACGGTGATGCGCATGCGCCTCACGGTATCCATGGTGCGCGGCAGCCGGAACCCCCGGCGCGGGGCGGCCCGGACCGCACGGGCCCCGTGCTAGCGTCCCGGCATGGCACAGGAGTCGCACCCGGTGGACGAGACGGAATTTCCCCGTGCGATCGGCCGCCCCGCGGCCCGCGCGCTGCTCGCCGCGGGCCTCTGCTCGTGGGCGGACCTTGCCGCGGTGTCCCGCGCCGACGCGGAGGCGCTGCACGGGGTGGGGCCCAAGGCGCTGACCGCCCTCGACGAGGGCCTGAGGAGCCATTGGCTGACGTGGCGCGCCTGAGCCGGGCAAGCCTGAGCCGGGCAGGCCTGGGCCGGGTGCGCCGAGCGAGAGCCGCCCCCGTCTTCTACGCGTTGTAGAATCGTCCGCGGCGCCGGAATCGCCGACGCCGCGAAGGGAGGCCGCGATGCAGAATCGTCTGCGCCTCCTGGGTCGAGCCTGGGGATACTCCGGCACGGCCGTCGGCCTCGCGGCGGGTTCGCACGTGCTCGCCGAGGGGCACACGCCCGGCCCCGCGATCCTGCTGGTGGCTTGGGCGCTCGGCGCCGTGATCGCGCTCCCGTTCGTGGACAGGCGGCCCTCACTGCTCCGGCTCTCCGGCCTGCTGCTGCCCGCGCAGCTGCTCCTCCACGTGATCTTCGGCGGCTCGCACACCGCCCACGCCACGCACCTCGCCGCCCACCAGGGCGGGGCCGCGGGGAGGCACGTCCCCACGCTCGGCGAGAAGATCGGGGCCTTCGCGGGCCACGCGGCGGAGCATGCGGCCGGCGCGGGTGCCGCCGGCGGCCATGCCGCCCACCCCGCGGCGCTCGCCGCGGGCACCTCGGCGGCCGGCGGTGCGGCGGGTTCCCCGGCCGAGCTCGCGATGCTCGCCCTGCACCTGTGCGCCGCCGTGCTCTCCGTGCTGGCCCTGCGCCACGCCGAACGCGGCCTCGCCGCGGCCTGGGCGTGGTGCACCCTGCGGCTGCGCGACGGCGGCCGGGTGGCCTCGTTGCTGCTCTCGCCGGTGTGTGCCCAGCGCCCGCCCCGGGGCGGTGGCGTCCCCGCCGTCCGTCTGCCCCGACCGCATGCGCTCGGCCTGCCGCTCGTGCGGCTGCGTCACCGCGGCCCGCCCGCGTCCCTGCGGTTCGCCTGAGGCTCCCGCGCGTCCTCGCGCTCCTCGGCGGACCTCTCCCCGGGCCATCGATCCCGCGCCGTCCGGCGCGGGACGTGCCCCCGTGCCGTGGCACCCGCCGCGGCACGGACGGGACCGCCGGCTGCGGCGCGTCCCCCACGAGACTCCTCACGAGACAGGGACCCTTCCCATGCAGACCAAGCACACCCTCCTGACCCTGACCGCCCTCACCGCGATCGCCGCCGGCGCGCTCACCGGGTGCTCCGCCGGTGGACCCGTCGGCGCTGCCACGACGCCAGCCACGGCACAAGCCGCAGCCCCGTCGGACGGCACCCGGCCCGACCCCGCGTCGTCGGGCACCGCGGACGCGGCCCGGATCACGGTGCGCGACGCCTGGGTCAAGGCGGCCACCGCGAAGGACGGCATGTCGGCGTTCTTCGGTGTCGTCACCAACGTTACGGGGGATGCCAGGACCATCGTGTCCGCGAGCTCGGACGCGGCGGACATGGTCCAGCTGCACGAGACCGTGGTCGGCTCCGGCGGCGCCAGCACCATGCGCCAGAAGAAGGGCGGCTTTCCGCTTCCGGCCGGAGGCGCCGTCACCCTCGAGCCGGGCGGCAACCATGTCATGCTCATGGGTCTGCGCCGCGAGCTCGCCGCCGGCGACGAGGCGAGCGTGACCTTCACCCTCGACGACGGCTCCACGGTGGACGTCACCGCGCCCGTCAAGTCCTTCGCCGGCGCGCAGGAGACGTACGCCCCGGGCGAGGGCGCCGAGTCCCCCGCAGGGCACTGACATGGCCGCCGATCCGGGCCGCCGCGCCGTGCTGCGCGGCGGCCTGCTCGCCGCGACGGGCGTCGCGGCCGGGGCCGCGGGAGGGACCGCGCTGGGCGCCGCTCTGGCCATGCCCGACGGCGCCCGTCCGTCTTCCGCGGCCGGGTCCCCCGCCGTGGGCCGGCCGGGCGGAGCCGCGGCGTCCGGTGTGCCAGGCGGAGCGGGCTCCGTGGCGTCCGGGGAGCTGGGGCTGGCGCGCGCCGTCGTTCCCCTCGCCGGACGCCAGCCGGGCGTGGACACTCCCGCCGGCGCCCACGCGATCTACCGGGCCTTCCGTTTGCGGCCGGGGACGGACGTCGGGAGGCTGCGCAATTGGCTGCGCCTGCTCGCCGACGACATCGAGCGGCTCATGCAGGGCCGGCCGGTACTGGCGGACGTGGAGCCGGAACTCGGCGACGCGCCGGCCGGCCTGACCGTCACGGTGGGGCTGGGGCGTGGCGCCGTCAGGAGGGCGGGCGCGGTGCCGCCCTCCTGGCTGGGCCCGCTTCCCGCCTACCGCGTCGACGAGCTTCAGGAGCGCTGGGGCGAGGCGGACCTCGTCCTGCAGGCCACGTGCGACGATCCGGTGACCCTGGCCCACGCGGACCGGGTCCTGCAACGGGAGTCCGTCGCCTTCGCCGAGGTCGCGTGGGTTCAGGAGGGATTCCGTCACGCGCGCGGCGCCCGGCCGGACGGCTCCACGATGCGCAACCTCTTCGGGCAGGTGGACGGGACCAGCAACCCCGTCCCGGGGAGCGCTGACTTCGACTCCGTCGTGTACCGCGACGGCGGCGGGCCCTTCGGGGAGGGCTCCACCTCGCTCGTGCTGCGGCGCATCGCCATGGACCTGGACGCCTGGGATCGGGTGGACCGCTCCGTGCGTGAGGACGCCGTGGGGCGCACCCTGTCCGACGGTGCCCCGCTCACGGGAGGCACGGAACGCACCGAGGCGGACCTGGCCGCGACGTCGGGCGGCTGGCCCGTCGTGGCCGAGTTCGCCCACGTGCGCAGGGCGCGGGCGCGGGAGGCGGGAGAGCGGATCTACCGCCGGGGGTACAACTACGCGGATCCCGGGGCCACGGGCCACGGGCGGGCCGGCCTGCTCTTCGCGAGCTTCCAGGCCGATCCCGTGCGGCAGTTCCATCCGCTGCAGAAGCGCCTGGCCGAGCTGGACATGATGAACGAGTGGACCACGCCGGTGGGCTCCGCGGTGTTCTGGATCCCGCCGGCCTGGAGCCCGGGCGGCTTCCCGGGAGAAGGGCTCTTCGGGTAGTTGCTCGCGAGGTCTGCGGGGCTACCAGAGGCCCTTGGCCCTGGTCGCCTCGCGGATCTTGCGCAGGGCGCCGACCAGGACGAGCTGCTCCTGGGCGGAGAGGGGGTCGAAGATGGTCTCGCGGACGAAGGTCACGTGATCGGGGGCCGCGTCGCGGATGGCGTCCCACCCCTTCTGGGTGAGCAACACGTCCTGGCCGCGGCCGTCGCACTTGGAGACCACGCGCTCGATGAGGCCCTTGGCCTCCATGCGTCGCAGCAGGTGGGACAGGCGGCTTCGCTCCCAGCCCAGGTCCGCGGCCGTGTCGCCGGCGCGCAGCTGTTGCCCTTCGGCCTCCGAGAGCGTCGCGAGGACGGAGTATTCGCCCGTGGAGAGCCCGGAGTCCCGGGCGTTCTGGCGCTCGAGCGCCGCCGGGTACCCCCACATGAACTCGCGCATGGCAAGCCATGTCTCCTGCTCCTGGGCGCTGAGCCACCGGGTCTGCCCGGGCTGACCGTCCGTCACTGTCCGCCTCCTCTAGATTGACGTGTCAATCATCTCGCGGGAGACTGGGAAAAGACAACGTCCGTCCGGAACATCCTTTCATGTTCGGTGCGGGCGACGCAGGGGCCCCGTCGGGACGTCCCGACGCGGCCGAGGGAAGAGGGTAGGACATGGGCGACACCGAGTACTCCACGAGGGGTTCCTACGTGCAAGGTGGCGCGGAGTTCACCCGCGACACCAACTACATCGAGGACCGCATCGTCGCCGATCCCGACGCGATGCGCGCCCTCCCGGCCCCGCCGGCCTCCAAGGTCGGGACGTTGGGCTTCGGCCTGGCCCCGCAGGCCAGGGCCTGGCCCGTCGAGGCGGGGCGCTACCGGCTGATCGCGGCGCGTGCCTGCCCGTGGGCCAACCGCACCGTGATCGTGCGCCGCCTGCTGGGTCTCGAGGACGCCATCTCCCTGGGGCAGCCCGGCCCCACGCACGACGCCCGCTCCTGGACCTTCGACCTCGACGAGGGCGGCAAGGACCCCGTGCTCGGGACGGAGCGTCTGCAGGAGAACTTCTTCAAGCGCTTCCCCGGCTACCCGCGCGGCATCACCGTTCCGGCCGTCGTGGACGTGCCAAGCGGCGCCGTCGTCACCAACGACTACCCGCAGATCACCCTGGACTTTTCCACGCAGTGGACGCAGTTCCACCGCGAGGGCGCACCGGAGTTGCTGCCCGCGCAGCAGATGGACGAGATGTGGCCGGTCATGACCCGCGTCTTCACCGAGGTGAACAACGGCGTCTACCGTTGCGGTTTCGCGGGCTCCCAGGAGGCCTACTCCGCCGCCTATGCGCGGCTGTGGGACGCCATGGACTGGCTGGAGGAGCGCCTCGGCAAGAACCGGTTCCTCATGGGGGAGACCATCACCGAGGCCGACGTGCGCCTGTTCACGACGCTGGCCCGCTTCGACGCGGTCTACCACGGTCACTTCAAGGCCAACCGGAACAAGCTGGACCAGATGGAAAATCTCTGGGGCTACGCCCGCGAGCTCTTCCAGACCCCCGGCTTCGGCGACACCATCGATTTCGTGCAGATCAAGCAGCACTACTACATGGTCCACGAGGACCTGAACCCCACCCGGATCGTGCCGGAGGGGCCCGACCTCTCCGGGTGGCTCGAGCCGCACGACCGCGCCAAGCTGGGCGGCGAGCCCTTCGGAGACGGCACCCCGCCCGGTCCGGTTCGTCCCGAGGAACGCGTGAGTGCGGGCCACAACCCGCGCCACCCGGCCTGAGCCGGCGCGTTCGGGCCCCGTTGTTCCAACTTCACCTCTGCAAGCCTGCAGGGGTGAAGTTGGAACAACGGATAAGGACAGGATCGGGGACGCGGTCCCGGCCCGGCGCCGTCGGCCCCTTGTGATTGCATAAGGGGCATGACGATCATCGCGGCCGCGGACGGCAGTGCCCTCGGCAATCCCGGACCGGCCGGCTGGGCCTGGTACATCGACGACGCCACGTGGGCCGCCGGAGGCTGGAAACACGGCACCAACAACATGGGCGAGCTCATGGCCGTCCTTGACCTGTTGCGCTCCACGGCCCACCGCAGCGACGAGCCCCTGCGGATCCTGTGCGACTCGCAGTACGTCATCAACTCCGTCACCAAGTGGATGAAGGGGTGGAAGAAGAAGGGCTGGAAGAAGTCCGACGGCAAGCCGGTCCTGAACCTGGAGCTGCTCAAGGACATCGACGCGGAGCTCGCGGGGCGGGACGCGAGCTTCGAGTGGGTCAAGGGCCACGCGGGCCACCCGCTCAACGAGGCCGCGGACGACCGCGCCCGCGCCGCCGCCACCGCGTACTCCCAGGGCAAGGACCCGGACGTGGGTCCAGGATTCCCCGGTGCCGTGGGCGGCTCCCCCTCCGGCCGCGGGACGGCGGCGGCCGGGGCGTCGCCCGGAACCGAAGAGGTGCCCGACGCCGTCCTGCCGGGCCTGGACGGGCCCGTCGCCACCCCCGTGGAGGTAGCGCTCACGCTCGAGGCGGAGGTCATGGACGCGGTGGAGCGCGCCGATCCCGAGACCCTGCGTTTCCTGCTCTCCCCGACCTTCCGCGGCGTGGGCCCGGGCGGCGAACTGCTGGACGTGGCGAGCCTGACCGCGTCCGAGGCCGGGCGCGGCACGGTGGACGGCGTGGAGCGCCTCGCCGAGGAAAGCACGGGCGAGGTGGTCCAGCTGATCTACCGTGTGCACCGGGGCCACCGCTCCAGCGTGGTCTCCTCCTGGTGGCGCAGGGAACGCGGACGCTGGCGCTGCTTCTTCCGGCAGGAGACCGGGCAGGCCTGAGTCCGCCGGGCCGGGACGGTTCACCACGAGGCGGTCCGTCGCCGGACGGTTCATCAAGAGGTTCATCAAGACAAGGGGAAGAGTCCATGCAGCACTCCGTGGCCGTCGTCGCGCCCGGTTTCGAATCCGTCGCCGAGTACTTCGAGCAGGGCGTGGCCCAGGATCCCGGGCTCAGCGCGCAGCTGACCGTGTACGTGGGCGGCGCGCCCGTGCTGGACCTGGCCGCGGGCGAGCTGAAGGCGGGGGAGATGCTGCGCACGGACGCGCTGCACGCGGTCTTCTCCGTTTCCAAGGGGCTCGGTTCCCTCGTCGTCGCGCGCCTGGTCCAGGACGGCTTGCTCGATCCCGCGCTGCCCGTCGCGGAGTACTGGCCCGAGTTCGCCGCCGCGGGCAAGGAACGGGTCACCGTTGATCAGCTGCTCTCGCACCAGGCCGGCCTGCTCGGACCCGCCGGCGGCTTGGCGATGGAGGACATCCTCGGGTCCCGTCCCGCCGCCGCGGTGTTGGCCTCGCTGGCCCCGCAGTGGACGCCGGGGGTGGCGTTCGGGTACCACGCGCTCAGCTTCGGCACGCTTCTGGAGGAGCTGGTGCTGCGCGTGAGCGGCCACCGCGCCCAGGAGCTCTACGAGGAGTGGTTCAGGGCGCCGTCCGGGGCCGAGGCCTGGCTGGGGCTGCCCGCCGAGGAACGTCCTCGCTACGTCGACGTGCCCTCCACGGGGGGTCAGGAGTTTGTGGACCCGCTGGGCCTGGACGGCCTGGCCGTGAACTCCACGGCCGGCTTCGTCACGCCCAGGGGCGAGCGATCCTTCGAGCTGCTGGGCGTGCCCAATCACCCCCTGGTCCAGCAGGCGGGCCCCGTGGCGCTGGGCGGCGTCGCGACGGCGCACGGCCTCGCCCGCGTCTACGCGGCCGCGGCGACCGGGCTCGTGAGGGCGGACGGGACGCGCTCGGAGCCGCTGCTGCGGGCGGAGACCCTCGCCGAGGTCACGCGCGACCGGGTGTACGGCCTCGATCGGATCGGGGGCACGCTCAAGGCGTTCGGCCTGGGCTTCATGCGTCCGCACCCGCAGAACGACTTCGGCTCCGCGAGCGCCTTCGGGCACGACGGCGCCAACGGCACCGTGAGCTTCGCCGACCCGTCGTGGGGCGTCGCCTTCGGCTACCTGCCGTTCTCGCCGCGGCCCGGGAGCAACGGATCGCTGCCCCAGCGCGTCTCGGTGCAGTTGCGCAAGGCGCTCATGGCGCTCGCCGGCTAGGCGCGACGCCCGTCGGCCGCGGCCGCGCCGGCCTCGGCGCGGCCTGCGGAGGGCGAGGCCCCGGCGGGCGAGGCCCGCGCCCGCTCAGGGGGCCGGTGCCCCCTGCGGGGCCCACGCCGCGCCCGCGAGCGGCCACCGCGGGGAGACGAGCGGGTCCCGGCCCGCCGCCACGATGAGCGCTGCGGCCCCGTCGGCGTCGAGCCGGTCCTCGAGCGGGCCGGGCGCGGCCGGATCGCCGGCCACGAGCCGCTCGGCGAGGGAGTTCGCCGCGGTGGCCGACGACGCCAGCACGGCCACCAGCCGACGGCGCTCGTCCTCGCCGCGGTGCCGCACGGCCAGCGCCGCGTGCCAGCCGGGGATCCCGGCCAGCGCGACGTCGGCCACGGCCGCCCCGTCGACGACGGCACTTCGCCACGGCTTGCCGAGGGCGGCGGGGTCGTGGAGCTCCAGCGCCTCGAGGGGCGGCTGGCGCCGGGGCCGCGGCGAACCCGAGGCCAGGACGTCGCCGTCGCTGGAGAGGGCCCAGTGCACCAGACCCAGCCCGTCGAGCGCGGCGCCGGCCTCGTCCAGAACGCGGGCCCGCAGGGCCGTGCCGCCCAGGGTGCCGGGCACCCTCTCCCAGCGGGGCGCGGTCTCGGTGGCCAGGCGACGCACCACCTCGGCGGCGGCCGCCGCCTCGCCCGGGTCGCCGGGCACCGTCAGGGTCATGCGCACGCCGTGGACGTCGAAGGCCTCGAGCCACGGCGTCGCCGGGGCGGGTGCCGCCGGGACCCCCGCCGCGCTCGTCGTCGCCGCGGTCACGAGAGCACCGTTGCACGGCCGGAGCGGGAGCCGCGGTCCCGTACCGAGGCCGTGACGTCGGCCGGGGCGCCGCCCAGCAGGGCGGAGGCGTCCACCCTGCGCCAGCCCGCCGCCCGTGCCGCGACCCGTGGGGAGGAGGCTTGGCCGTGCGCGGAGGCGACGGCCGCCGTCTGGCCCCTGGGGAGGGGTGGCGAGGAGGCGGCCGTGAGGCCGAGGACGCCGGCCGCGGCCATGGACACGGAGGCGACGCCGCCCAACATGCGCTGCGTGAATCTCATGCCCCCACCCTTGGCCCGCGGCCTGTGCGCGCGCTGGGGGTCACGCGTGCCGCGGGGATGAGCCGGGAATGGGCGGGCCCCGTGCCGCGTTCCGCATCCCGTGAGGCAAGCCTTTCCATGCTGGCGGGCCACGAGGAACCGGAGAATCATGGCGTCATGAGCCATCTTGTGATCGACGCTGAACAGCGGGAAGAACGCGCGCTGCCCCACGCGGAGGCGTCCACGGCGGGAGGCCTCGCGAGCCGCCTGAACTGGTTGCGCGCCGGCGTGCTCGGCGCCAACGACGGCATCGTCTCGGTGGCCGCCGTGACCGTCGGCGTGGCGGGGGCGACGAGCTCCGTGACCCCCCTGCTCATCGCCGGGGCCGCCGCAGTCGTGGGCGGTGCCATCTCTATGGCCCTGGGCGAGTACGTCTCCGTCTCCAGCCAGCGCGATGCCCAGCACGCGCAGGTGGAGAAGGAACGGGCGGAACTGGCGCGGATGCCGGAAGAGGAACTCGAGGAGCTCACGCAGCTCTACCAGGCCAAGGGCCTCAGCCGCGGCACGGCGGAGAAGGTCGCGGTCGAGCTCACGGCCAAGGATGCGCTCGCCGCCCACCTGGACGCGGAGCTGCACATCGACATGGATGACATCCCGTCCCCGTGGGTAGCCGGCATCGCCTCCGCCGTGTCCTTCCTCATCGGGGCCGTCCTCCCGTTCCTCATGGGCGTGCTCCTGCCGCCGGCGTTGCGCGTGCCGCTGACCTTCGTCGCGGTGCTCGTGGCGCTCGGCCTGACGGGCGCGGTGGGCGCCTACCTGGGCGGGGCCAAGGGTGTGCGCGCCGCCATCCGCACCATCGTGGGCGGCACGCTGGCCCTCGCCGCGACGTGGGGGATCGGCGCCTGGCTGGGTACCGGCATCGCCTGAGCGGCGTCCCGGTCCGCCCGGTGCCACCCACCCCTCCGCGTTGCGGAGTGTCTCCTGCACCGTTGCGGAGTGCCCCGTGCCGCCTTTCGGACGGGTTTAGGGTGAGGCACGTGGATTTCGAGCAGCGATACCTGGCCCTCGGCGACTCCTTCACGGAGGGGGTGGGGGACGCGGACCCCTCCCGCCCCAACGGCGTGCGTGGCTGGGCCGACCGCGTGGCGGAGGCCCTCTGTGCGGAGGGCTGGGGCTACGCGAACCTCGCGATCCGGGGCAAGAAGATCCCGCAGTTGCTCTCCGAGCAGATCGACGAGGCCGTGCGCCTGCGTCCCACGCTCGTGACGCTCTACGCCGGCGGCAACGACATCATGCGTCCCAAGGTGGACATCGACGAGCTGGTGCGCGGTTACGCCGGCGCCGTGCGTAGCCTGCAGGACGCGGGGGCGAAGGTCGTGCTCTTCACGGGGTTCGATGCCTCGGCCTCGCCCCTCTTCGGACGGCTCGTGGGGCGCACCGCCCTCTACAACGAGCGCATCCGCGAGCTCGCGGACACCACCGGGGCCACCGTGGCCGATTACTGGCGTTGGCGCGAATTCGCCGACACCGGATACTGGGCCGTTGACCGACTGCACATGAACGAGCGCGGTCACGAGCTCATGAGCCGCCGCGTGCTCTCCGTGCTGGGACGCGAGGTGACCGGCGAGGACCCGGCGCCGCTGTCCCGGCCGCGGCTGAACCGCTGGGAGGTCGCGAAGGACAACGGCCGCTGGGTCAAGGAGCACGCCGGCCCGTGGGTGCGGCGCCGCCTCAGGGGGACCTCTTCCGGTGACACGCTTTCCCCGAGGTACCCGGAGTGGGTCTCGCTCGCGGCGGACGGCACCGTCACCGCCTGAGGTCCACGCCGACGCCCGCACCGGGGGTTGTTGATCCCCAGACGTACGGATTTGGGCCTCCCAGGCGTACAGACCTGGATCAACAACTCGGGGTGAGGCGGTGCCGCTTCCCCCGGGCCCGTCCCGTCCGCTCGCCTCCCGGTCCGCGAGGCGCGGGCCACACCCCCATGTGGCGCACGGGACGCGCCACCCAGTAGACTGGCGAGCGTGCCCGCCTCCGCCCACCGGCGAGGGCGAGCACACGCTGTCGACCCACGGCGGGAGAGTCCCGCCCAGCTGGGTGGGCGCCGTAGGAGCAATCCCTCCCCGGGAAACTCTCAGGCCCCCGCACCGCCGTGGTGAGGCAACCCTGGAAAGCGGCCAGACCGGTTCACCGGCGCGGCCCACCGACGGTGCAAGCGACCGGACCCGGAAACGGGACCGAACGCGGAATCTCTCAGGTCCCGATACAGGGTGGGGAGGACGCGTCCGGGTCACCGGGCGTGCGCACGCCCCACCGTATCCCCGGGAGAGCACACATGAGTGTCCAGCCGTCCGTCCTCGCCGAGAGCACGCCCTTCGCTCTGCGCCACATCGGCCCGCAGGGCTCCGACGCGGAGGCCATGCTGGCCACGCTCGGCTTCGATTCGCTCGACGCCCTCGTCGATGCCGCCGTCCCCGGCTCCATCCGCCTCTCCGGCGGCCTGAACCTGGACGCCCCGCTCTCCGAGGAGGAGGCGCTCGCCGCGCTGCGCGGCTACGCGAACCGCAACGTCACGCGCGCGCAGATGATCGGGCAGGGCTTCTTCGACACCCTCACGCCGCCGGTGATCCGCCGCAACGTCGTGGAGAACCCGGCCTGGTACACGGCCTACACGCCCTACCAGCCGGAGATCTCCCAGGGCCGTCTCGAGGCCCTCCTGAACTTCCAGACCATGATCGAGGACCTGACGGCCCTGCCGATCGCCAACGCCTCCCTCCTGGACGAAGCCTCCGCCGTCGCCGAGGCCGTGCTGCTCATGCGCCGCGCCACGCGCGCCAAGGACGGCGCCGTCACAGTCCTTGACGCGGACCTCTACCCCCAGAACATCGCCGTCGTGAAGGGCCGCGCCGAGGCGCTGGGCTTCGAGGTCGTCGTCGCCGACCTCTCCCAGGGCCTGCCGGAGGGCGAGATCAGCGGCATCGTGCTGCAGCAGCCGGGCGATTCCGGCCGCATCGCCAATCACGCCGAGCTCATCGCCGAGGCGCACGCCCGCGGCGCCATGGTCACCGTCGCCGCGGACATCCTCTCCCTCACGCTCATCACGCCCCCCGGCGAGCAGGGGGCCGACGTCGCGGTCGGCAACTCCCAGCGCTTCGGCGTTCCGCTGTTCTTCGGTGGCCCGCACGCCGCGTACATGGCCGTCCGCAAGGGCCTGGAGCGCAGCCTCCCCGGCCGCCTCGTGGGCGTCTCCAAGGACAACGCCGGCCGCCCGGCCTACCGCCTGGCCCTGCAGACCCGCGAGCAGCACATCCGCCGCGAGAAGGCCACCTCCAACATCTGCACGGCGCAGGCCCTCCTGGCCGTCGTCGCCTCGATGTACGCCGTTTACCATGGCCCCGCCGGCCTGAAGACGATCGCCCAGCGCGTGCACTCCCGCGCCGCAGCGATCGCCGCCGGTGCCACCGCGGCCGGCGCCGTGGCGCTCTCCGACTCCTTCTTCGACACCGTGCGCCTCGAGGTCCCCGGCAAGGCCGCCGCTGTCGTGGCCGCCGCCGATGCCGCTGGCATCAACATCCGCTTCGTGGATGCGGACACGGTCTCCGCGTCCGCCGACGAGGCCACGACCCCGGCCCACGTCGAGGCCCTGGTCCGCGCCGTGGCCTCCGCCCTTGGGGCCGTGCCCGACGCCGCCGCTGCCGCCGCCCTGGCCGCGTCCGTCACCGCCACGGGCGAGGCCGCTGGCGTGGTGCGCGAGTCCGAGTACCTGACGCACCCGATCTTCCACTCGGTGCGCTCGGAGACGCAGATGATGCGCTACGTGCGCCGCCTCTCCGACCGCGACCTGGCGCTGGACCGCACCATGATCCCGCTGGGCTCCTGCACCATGAAGCTCAACGCCGCCGCGGAGATGGAGGCCATCACGTGGCCCGAGTTCGCGGGCATCCACCCCTTCGCCCCCGCGGCGCAGACCGAGGGCTGGCGTGCCCTCATCGCGGACCTGGAGGGCTCGCTCACCGAGATCACGGGCTATGCGGGGGTCTCGCTGCAGCCGAACGCCGGCTCCCAGGGTGAGTACGCCGGCATGCTCGCGATCCGCGAGTACCACGTGGCCAACGGCGACGCCGACCGCGATGTCTGCCTCATCCCCGCCTCGGCCCACGGCACCAACGCCGCCTCCGCCGTCCTGGCCGGCCTGCGCGTCGTCGTGGTCGCCACGGCGGACGACGGCACCATCGACTTCGCCGACCTTGAGGCCAAGATCGCCGCCCACGAGGGCCGCATCGCCGCCATCATGATCACCTACCCCTCCACGCACGGCGTGTACGAGGAGCAGGTCACGCAGGTGTGCGCCACGGTGCACGCCGCAGGCGGCCAGGTCTACATCGACGGAGCCAACATGAACGCGCTCGTCGGCTTGGCCCAGCCCGGAAAGTTCGGAGGCGACGTCTCGCACCTGAACCTGCACAAGACCTTCTGCATCCCCCACGGCGGCGGCGGCCCGGGCGTGGGCCCGGTGGCCGTGGCCGAGCACCTGCTCCCGTTCCTGCCCGGCTCCTCCGTGCAGATCGACGGCGAGGGCATGGAGTCCCGCACGGGCGCCCCCGTGGCTGCGGCGACCTTCGGCTCCGCCGGCGTGCTGCCCATCTCCTGGGCCTATGTCGCCATGATGGGCGCGGAGGGCCTGGCCGAGGCCACGAAGAACGCGCTCTTGGGTGCGAACTACATCGCCAAGCGCCTGACCGAGGCGTTCCCGGTGCTCTACACGGGCAACGCGGGCCTCGTGGCCCACGAGTGCATCCTCGACCTGCGCGAGCTGACCGCCAAGACCGGCGTCACCGCGGAGGACGTGTGCAAGCGTCTCGTGGACTTCGGCTTCCACGCCCCGACGCTGGCCTTCCCGGTGGCGGGCACCCTCATGGTGGAGCCCACCGAGTCCGAGGACAAGGCGGAGCTGGACCGTTTCATCGACGCCATGCTGGCCATCCGCGCGGAGATCGACGAGGTCGCCGACGGCCTGCACACGCTGGAGGGCTCGCCGCTGCGCAACGCCCCCCACACCGCGGACGCCGTGATCGGCACCGCCTGGGACCGCTCCTACTCCCGCGAGCAGGCCGCCTTCCCCGGCACAACCTCCCGCCAGGACAAGTACTTCCCGGCCGTGGGCCGCATCGACCAGGCCGCGGGCGACCGCAACCTGATCTGCGCCTGCCCGCCGATCGAGGCCTTCGAGTCCTGAGCCGCCCGGAAGAAGACCAGGAGAAGAACATGAGCACCATCTCCCGCCACACGGCGCTGCACCCCACGCACGAGGGGCTCAACGCCCACTTCACCGACTTCGGCGGCTGGGACATGCCCCTGCGCTACGGTTCCGAACTGGCCGAGCACAAGGCCGTGCGCGAGGCCGCGGGCCTCTTCGACCTCTCCCACATGGGCGAGGTCTGGGTCTCCGGGCCCGACGCCGCGACGTTCCTCAACACGGCCCTGGCCGGGAACCTGGCCGTCGTGAAGGTCGGGAAGGCCAAGTACACGATGATCCTGGCCGAGGACGCCGGCATCATCGACGACCTCATCGTGTACCGCATCGCGGACACGCGCTTCCTCGTGGTGCCCAACGCGGGCAACGCCCCCGTGGTCGCCGCGGCCCTCGCCGAGCGCGCGGCTGGCTTCGACGTCGAGGTCAAGGATGCCTCCGACGAGACGAGCCTCGTGGCCGTGCAGGGCCCCGCCGCGGAGGCCATCGTGGCCTCCGTCGTCACGGGAGACGGGCAGGCGGCCGCCGTCAAGGAGCTGCCGTACTACGCGTGGACCGCCGTGGCTGTGCAAGGCATCGACGTGCTCCTGGCCCGCACGGGCTACACGGGCGAGGACGGCTTCGAACTCTTCATCCCCAACGTCGACGCCGCGCGCCTGTGGGACATCCTCTTCGCCGCCGGCGCCGGGCACGGCATCGTCCCGTGCGGCCTGGCCGCGCGCGACTCGCTGCGCCTTGAGGCCGGCATGCCGCTCTACGGCAACGAGCTCTCCCTCGAGATCACGCCGCTCGAGGCGGGACTCGGCCCCGTCGTCTCGCTCAAGAAGGAGGAGGCCTTCGTGGGCCGTGCCGCCTTCGAGGCTGCCAAGGCCGAGGGCCGCGGCACCAGCACGGGCCGGCGCCTCGTGGCGCTCAAGGGCCTGGGGCGCCGCGCCGCCCGGGGCGGCTACGACGTGCTCAAGGACGGGGTCGTCGTCGGGCGGGTCACCTCCGGACAGCCCTCTCCCACGCTCGGCTACCCCGTGGCCCTGGCCATGGTGGACGTCGAGTTCGCCGGGCCCGGCACCGCCCTCGACGCGGATCTGCGCGGCAAGGCCGAGCCCTTCGAGGTCGTGTCCCTGCCGTTCTACACGCGCCAGAAGTAGTCTTTTCCCATCCGTTTCCCGGGACCTCGCACCCGGAACCAACAGTCAGGAGCCCCCCGTGAGCGCCGTCAAGTCTTCCCTGCGTTACTCCGCCGAGCACGAGTGGATCGACGCCTCCAGCCCCGCCAAGGTCGGCATCTCCCAGGTCGCGGCCGACGCCCTGGGCGACGTGGTCTACGTCGATGTCCCCGAGGCGGGCACCGCCCTCACCGCCGGCGAGACCTGCGGCGAGGTCGAGTCCACCAAGTCGGTCTCCGACCTCTACTCCCCGGTGACCGGCACCATCGTCGAGGTCAACCAGGCAGCCATCGACGACCCGAGCCTGCTCAACTCCGACCCGTACGGCGCGGGCTGGCTCTTCACCGTCGAGGTCGAGTCCGAGGGCGCGCTGCTCACGGCCGCCGAGTACGCCTCCGCCAACGGTGGCGACGTCGTCGACTGACACACCCTGCGGGGCGTGTGACGCGCCCCACAGGACGGGCGCCCCGGGGAGAGTTCCTCGGGGCGTTCTCCATCCGGGCCGATTCCGGCCCACCGCACCGCAACGCCGGGAGGGCACGCCGTGTACCTGAGCATCTTCGATCTTTTCTCCGTGGGCCTGGGGCCGTCCTCGTCCCACACCGTGGGCCCGTTGCGGGCGGGCGCGGACTTCGTCCGCAGGCTGCACGACGCTGGTCGGCTGGCCTCCGTGCGCGGCTTGCGGGTGGACGTGTACGGGTCCCTGGCGGCCACGGGGCACGGTCACGGGACCTTCCCCGCGATCCTGCTGGGGCTCGAGGGGTACACGGTGGAGGAGATCCTGCCTCAGGAGGCGGAGGCGCGCTACGCCGCGTGGGACGCGGGGGCACCGCTGGCGCTCGGCGCACGGCTGGAAGGCGGGGCCGGCGGCGTCGGGCAGGGGGTCGAGCTGGACTTCCACGTGGCGGACATGGTCCAGCACCCGTTGACCGTGCTGCCGCGGCACACCAACGGGCTGCGGCTGCGGGCGTTGGGGGATCCCTCGGACGGAGGACCCCAGGTGATGGCGGACGAGACGTACTTCTCGATCGGCGGCGGCTTCATCGAGCGACAGGGTGAGGAGGCGGGGGAGCACCTCGAGGTGTCCGAGCCGTACCCGTTCGACACCGGGGCCCAGCTGCTGGCGCGGTGCCGGGAGACGGGCCTGTCGATCGATCGGCTCGCGCTGGCGAACGAGTGCGCCTCCCGTCCCGAGGCGGAGGTGCTGGCGGGGATCGATCACCTCTGGGACGTGATGGAGGCGTGCAAGGACTCGGCGCTGCGGCGCACCGGGACGCTGCCGGGTGGGCTGAACGTGCGGCGCCGCGCCCCGGAGTGGCACGCGCGGCTCACGGCGCAGGACACAGCGCGGGACTTCGAGTACTGGCAGGAGTGGATCAACCTCGTGGCGCTGGCCGTGAACGAGGAGAACGCCACGGGCGGCCGGGTGGTGACGGCGCCGACGAACGGGGCGGCCGGCATCATTCCGGCGGTCGGCTTCTACGTCACGCACTACGCCAAGGCCTGCCGGGACGGGGACGAGGCCGCGCAACGGGAGCAAGTGCGGCGGTACCTGTTGACGGCGGCGGCGATCGGGAACCTGTACAAGAAGCAGGCCTCGATCTCCGGTGCGGAGGTGGGGTGCCAGGGCGAGGTGGGCTCGGCGTCGTCGATGGCGGCGGCCGGCCTGGCCCAGGTGCTGGGCGGGACGCCGGAGCAGGTGGCGAACGCGGCGGAGATCGCCATGGAGCACAACCTGGGTCTCACGTGCGATCCGATCGGCGGGCTGGTGCAGATCCCGTGCATCGAGCGCAACGCGATCGCGTCGGCGAAGGCCGTGAACGCGGCGCGCATGGCGATGATGGGCGACGGAGACCACCGGGTCTCGCTGGACGAGGTCATCATCACGATGCGGGAGACGGGCAAGGACATGCTGGACAAGTACAAGGAGACCGCGCGGGGAGGCCTCGCCGTCAACGTCGTGGAGTGCTGAGCGGGAGCCCGCTCTCTGTCCTCTCCCGTCTCCTCCCGCCGTCCTTGCCCCGTCCGGGCCCTTCCCGTTGTTGATCCAGTTGCGTCCGTCGGGAAGCGGTTTCCGCGGACGCAACTGGATCAACAACTGAGGGGGAGAGGGGACGCCCCGGGCTCAGAGCTCGACGATGCGTGGTTCCTGCCGCAAGCGCAGCACGAAACCGCCGCAGCGCAGGGTGGCGAGCGGGGCGTCGTCGGGCAGGGGGTTCTTCCCGATCCGGCCGGCGGAATCGGCGGAATGGCGGGTGAAGTGCACTCGTCCGCACAGGGCCGCGACCGCCAGCTCGGTGATGGCCCGGTCCGCCTCGTCGGTGCAGTACTCCATGGTGCGGATGCCGGTGTCCTCGGTGACCCAGTCGTCGCCGTCCACCGCGACGATCACGGCGCGGGGGTTGTTGCACACGTGGTGCGGGACCAGTAGGCCGCCCGGCGCCGGATCGCGGGGCAGGGACAGGCGCGCCCAGCCGCGCGCGTCGACGGGGAGGCCGTCGCGGGTGACGGAGAGCAGCGTGTGGTCGACGAGGTCCATGGGGTCCTGCCTTTCGGGGGTCGGTCCATGGGGTGGTGAGTGCTGACGCCTGACACGCTAGTCGCCGTTCCCGCGGGCTCGCGTACCCTGGGGGCATGCGAGACAAGACCCTCACCGTGGTCATCTGGGTGGTCGTGGTGCTCTTCGCGCTCTTCCTGCTCAAGTGGGTGCTGCGGCTCGCGACGGCCGTCGTGGTGATCGGGGTGGTCTTCGTGGCCGGGCTGGCGATCGTCTCATGGCTGCAGAGGCGGCGCGGGGACCGCTGAGGGGCCCCGGCCCGCCGCGCGCGTTGCCCGCGCGCGCGAAAGTGGGAAAATGCCGTTCATGAGCGAACCGCGTTGGCTGAACCCCACCGAGCGCCAGGCCTGGCTGGCCGTGCTGGCCCTCACCACACGGCTCCCCGCGCAGCTGGATTCGGTGCTGCAGGCCGCCGGCGGCATCACCCTGTTCGACTATCACGTCCTCGCGATGCTCTCCGAGAGCACGGACGAGTTGCTGCCCATGTCCCGCCTGGCCGAGCGCACCAACTCCTCCCTGTCCAGGCTCTCCCACGTCGTGAAGAAGCTGCAGCACCGCGGCTGGGTCATGAGGGAGCAGAGCGGGGACGACGCTCGCGTGACCGTGGTGCGCCTGCTGCCCCCGGGACGGGAGCTGTTGGAGGAGCTGGCGCCGGTGCACGTCGAGTCGGTGCGCCGCGAGCTCTTCGACGGCATCGACGCCGGGGAGGCGGCGCAGCTGGCGGCGATCGGCCGCAAGATCGTGCGCCACAGCGAGCCCGACTCGTGGATCTTCAGCGATCAGGACGGGCCGGGGACGCGAGCGGGCGGCGTCGGGCGGGGTGAGGCGAAGCACCCGGCGCCGGTTTGGGATTGACGCCCGGGGTGTCGTAAGGTTAACAGGCGTTCCGCGCGCGTTCTTTCGTGTTGCCACACCCCCGGGTGCGGCGGTTCGGGAGAGACAGCACGGCCCGTATACACGGAATGGAACGGCGTCAACGGGGTAGGGAAAAATGCCCGACCGGCGTCGCAACACCGCTGATCGAAGCAATCGAGGGCTTCGGCTGGTTCTCGCCCAGCCTGGCGCCTCCATGTGGCTCAATCAGGGTGCACCCACTGGGTAGCGGGACTCTTGAGGGGACGCAGGTGCGTTCGCGCGCCGGGCCCCTCGTGGGAACCGCAGCACATTTGACACACATTGGAGGAGTGATCATGGCAGCACGTTGCCAGGTGACCGGAGCCGTCCCCGGCTTTGGCCACAGCATCTCGCACTCGCACCGCCGCAACAAGCGTCGGTTCGACCCGAACATTCAGAAGAAGCGGTACTTCGTGCCGTCCCTCGGCCGCACCGTCACGCTGACGCTGTCCGCCAAGGGCATCAAGACCATCGACGTTCGCGGCATCGATGCCGTGGTCGCCGAGCTGCAGGCGAAGGGTGTGAAGCTCTGATATGGCCAAGTCCCAGGATGTTCGCCCGATCATCAAGCTGAAGTCGACGGCCGGCACCGGTTACACCTACGTGACCCGCAAGAACCGTCGCAACAACCCCGACCGCATCGTGCTGAAGAAGTACGACCCGGTTGCTCGCAAGCACGTCGAATTCCGAGAGGAGCGCTGAGATGGCCAAGAAGTCCAAGATCGCCAAGAACGAGCAGCGCAAGGTCATCGTCGAGCGCTACGCCGAGCGTCGCCTCGAGCTGAAGGCCACCCTGGTGGACCCGAACGCTTCGGACGAGGCCCGCGAGGCCGCCCGCATCGGCCTGCAGAAGCTGCCCCGCAACGCCTCCCCGGTGCGCGTGCGCAACCGCGACGCCATCGACGGCCGCCCGCGTGGCACCTTCCAGAAGTTCGGCATCTCCCGCATCCGCCTGCGCGACATGGCGCACAACGGCGAGCTGCCGGGCATCACCAAGTCCTCCTGGTGATCACCTTCCGCTGAACCGGGCGGCGTGAGCCGCCAGCTTTTCCCGACGAGCCCGTCCCACCGAAAGGTGGGGCGGGCTCGTCGCTTTGTGCGCGGAGGATTCGGGGAGCGGCCGGTGCCGTCCGGCCGGCCTGATCCCGTGCCCGACGGCGGGTGGCCGGGCTGGGCTTCGTTCCGCCACGGATTGAGGTGATGCCTGGGGACCCGGGGCTACTCGGAAGCCGCGGAAGCGAGTGCGTCCATCGCGAGCTCGTATCCCTTCGGCCCGAACCCGGCGATCACTCCCACAGCCACCGGCGTGATGAAGGAATGGTGGCGGAAGTCCTCGCGTGCATGGACGTTGCTGATGTGTACCTCCACCGTGGGGACCCGGGCCCCCTTGATGGCGTCATGCAGGGCCGCGGAGGTATGGGTCAGCGCTCCGGCGTTCAGGACGACCCCGATGCTTTCCCCCGCGGCGTGCGCCGCACCGGCTTCGTGGATCCAATCGATCAGCTCGCCCTCGTGGTTGCTCTGACGGAAGTCGAGGGAGAGGCCGGCGGTGCTCGCCGCGCGCACACACCGGGCCCGGACGTCCTCCAGCGTCTCGAGTCCGTAGTGGTCCGGCTCTCGCCGGCCCAGCAGATTGAGGTTGGGGCCGTTGAGGACGTAGATCGTTTGCATGCTTCTCCTTCGAAGGGACGTCGCGTCGGTGAGGCGCGTTCAGGGCAGGGTGAGCGCGAGTTGTGCCGCGGACTCCCTCAGCGCAGGCAGGTGGGTGCGGAGCTGGTCGAGATCCGCACGGAAGATGGGGGCCGCGAGGGCGAGGGCGGCGACGGTGCGGCCGTCGAGGCGTGTGATGGGGACGGCGATGGCGTTCATTCCGGGATCGTTCTCCTCACCCTGTTCGGCCCAGCCCAGCCGGGCCGCCTCCTCGAGCTGCGCGCGAAGAACCTCGGGATCCGTGACGGAATTCGGCGTGCGGGCCTCCAGGTCCAGAAGGGGAAGAAGTTCCTCCAGCTCGGCTGCCGAGAGCGCGGCGAGCAGGCACTTGCCGATGGCGGTGGTGTGGAGGGGGGATCTGTCACCCGGGTTCGTCGTGGTGCGGAATTGCGGTCCGTCCACCGTGTGGACGGTGAGGGCGGACGTCCCGTCCAGGGTGGCCAACAGGCTACTTTCCTTGGTGCGGCGTGAGAGCTCGGTGAGAACGGGGAGGGCGGTGCCGGCGAAGCCGCGTTCGTGTGCCACCCGTTGGCCCAGCTCGAACACCGGCAGGCCCAAACGATACATCTTGCGGCCCGTTTCGAACTCCACGAACCCCGTGCTCACCAGCGTCCCCAGGAGCCGGTAGACGGTCGAGAACGGGTGGCCGGAGACGTGGGCCATTTGGGCCGCGGTGGCGCCGTCCGGGAAGTCGCCGAGGGCGCGTAAGAGCTCCAGGCCCTTGGCGATCGTTCCGCCGCCGTTCTCCGTTGGCATGGCTCTCCTCCTGGTGGCCCGGCGATGGGTGCCGGCGAGATAGATCTTGACATGGCGATGTGTGGTGCACCACAGTTATTTCACTATACAACAGCAGTTCCCAAATAGTGGCAACAGTTGAAGTGGTCACCACAGCGTCGCTCAGCTCGACGACGAACCCGGCCCAGCAGACGCGCGAACGCCACAGCGCGTCCCAGAAGCCCCAAGGAGTCCTTCGTGTCATCCCTCTCCACCTCTCAACGCACTCCTCGCCGCGCAGCCATCGCAGCGTGGATCGGTTCCGCGCTCGAGTACTACGACTTCGCCGTGTACGGAACGGCGGCAGCCCTGGTGCTCAATCACCTCTTCTTCCCGGCGAATGCCTCGCCCGCCGTGGGGGTCCTCCTCTCCATGGGCACCGTGGGAGTCGCCTATGTGGTCCGTCCGCTCGGCGCGCTCGTCACCGGTCCCCTCGCCGACAAGTACGGGCGTCGCTTCGTGCTGATGCTGACTCTCTTCGCCATCGGCGGGGCGACGTTTGCGGTCGGATGCCTTCCGACGTATTCCCAGGCCGGCTGGCTGGCGCCCGCATTGCTGGTGCTGTGCCGTGTCATCCAGGGCCTGTCGGCGTCCGGCGAACAGGCCTCGGCGATCTCGATGTCGTTGGAGCACGCAGAAGAGCGCCACCGCGGCTTCCTGACCTCGTGGACCCTCCAGGGAACGCAGTTCGGCACGCTGCTGGCGACCATGGTCTTCATCCCCTTCACGGCTTTCCTCAGCGAGGACGCCTTGGAGGGCTGGGGCTGGAGGGTCCCGTTCTGGTGCTCGGCCGTGGTCGTCGTCACCGCGTACATCATTCGTCGCCGCCTGGAAGAGGCTCCGAGCTTCAAGGAGGCGGCCGCGACTCGCGTGATCATGACGCCGTTGACCCAGACCCTGCGCTTCCACAAGGCGGCGGTGCTCCGGGTGGCGGCCTGCGCCATGGTCAATACGGTTTCCGTGGTCTTCACGGTTTTCTCGGTCTCGTTCGCCACGAACGGCCAGCACCTGGACAAGTCCGTCATGCTCTGGGTCCCCGTGGTCGTGAACCTGGTGGCTCTCGGCGCCATCCCGCTCTCCGGCATGATCTCCGATCGGGTGGGTCGCAAGCCGGTCTTCATCGTGGGAGTGGCGGGGCCCGCACTCATTGCCTACCCGTACCTGTGGTCCATCACGACCGGGAACTGGGGACTGATCTTCACGCTCGGCGTCCTCATGTCCGGCCTGCTCTATTCGGCCTCCAACGCGATCTGGCCGTCCTTCTACGCGGAGATGTTCCCGACCCGGGTGCGGGCGACCGGCATGGCGCTTGGCACGCAGATCGGATTCGCCGTGTCCGGCGGCGTGACGCCTGTCGTGGCCACGTTGCTGGCCGGCGACGAGCTGAACAATTGGATCGGTCCCGCCCTCTTCGTGACCTTTGCCTGCCTGCTCTCCATGGGCGCGGCCTTCACGGCCAAGGAGACGGCGCACCTGGACCTGGCGGATCTCAACACCGTCCAGGTCTCCGCCAAGGAGGAGGAAGCCCTGCGCCAGGACCTGGCGCGGGCCGGGCTTCGGCCCGTGGCCGACGTCTGAGCCCGCGGCGGTGAAGACCTCGGCCCTCGCCGCCGAACCGTCTCCCCGCCGGTTCCAGGCGGAGGGGACGCGATCAGTCAGAAGAGGGGGAGCATGTTCAAGGAGCAGCACGTGATCACGGCGAGTTCACGCCAGAAGACGTACCTGATGGGCCTGATCGGTGAGGGCGTGAGGCCTTCCCTGACGCCACCCATGCATGAGGCGGAGGGGGCGGCACAGTCGCTCGTGTACGTGTACCGACCCGTGGACCTCTTGGAACTCGGGCTGCCGGGATCGGCGGTGGGGGAGTTGCTGAGGGCGGGCGTCCGGCTCGGCTTCGATGCCTTCAACGTGACGCACCCCTGCAAGCAACTCGTCCTGGACTCCCTCGACGCGGTGGATCCGGTGGCGGCCCGTCTGGGTGCGGTCAACACCGTGGTGGTGAGGGACGGCAAACTGATTGGCCACAACACGGATCGGTCCGGGTTCGTGTCCGGGTTCCGCGCGGCTCTGCCCGGTGCGGACATGACGCATGTGGTCCAGCTCGGCGCGGGCGGAGCGGGTTCGGCCGTGGCGGACGCCCTCCTCGGCCTGGGAGCCGGCCGGCTGAGCATCGTCGATCCCGACGCCGCCAGGGCCGAGGCCCTCGTGGCTCAGCTCCTCGGCGCGGCGCGGGAACCGGGGGCCGACGGGGCCGTGCCCCGGATCGAGGCGGCGCCGCCGTCGGAGGCCCCGGGCCTCGTCGCCGGGGCAAGCGGCCTGGTCAACGCCAGTCCCATCGGCATGTTCACGCATCCCGGCCTTCCCCTTCCCGCCGGGGCCTTGCACGGTGGCCTGTGGGTGTCCGACGTCGTCTATCGGCCCGCGCACACGGTACTCATCGAAGCCGCGCAGGCTCTGGGGTGCCGCATCATGGAGGGCGGGCACATGGCCGTGGGACAGGCCGCGGACACCTTTGAAATGGTGACCTCCCTGCCCGCCGATCGTGCCCGCATGCGCGCCCACTTCGATGCGCTCGTCGAGGCCGAGACCCGGTCGGGCGAGGTTCCCACAACACCCCAGGAGGCCTGAACCATGAGGACGTCGATTGCTACCGTTTGCCTTTCGGGGACGTTGGAGGAGAAGCTCGAGGCCTGTGCGGTGGCGGGTTTCGACGGGGTGGAGATCTTTGAGCAGGACCTCCTGGTCTCCCCGCTTTCCCCGGCCGAGGTGAAGGCCCGCGCCGAGCGCCTGGGGCTGACGCTGGACCTGTTCCAGCCCTTCCGCGACATGGAAGCCGTCCCGGAGGAGGTCTTCGAAGGGAATCTGCGTCGTTTCGAGGCGAAGCTGGTGTTGATGAACCAGCTGGGCATGGATCTGGTTCTCCTGTGCTCCAATGTGGGGACGGCGAGCGTGAACGACACCGAGGTCATGGTGTCGCAGCTTGGGCGCGCCGCCGAGCTCGCCGCCCGGTACGGGGTGCGCATCGCCTACGAGGCCCTGGCCTGGGGCACCTTCGTCAACACGTACCGGCAGGCATGGGAACTGGTACGGCGGGCCGATCACCCGAACTTGGGCGTGTGCCTCGACAGCTTTCACATCCTTTCCCGCGGAGACGACCCGGCCGGGATCGCGGACATCCCCGGTGAGAAGATCTTCTTCGTCCAGCTGGCGGACGCCCCCACCTTGGGCCTGGACGTCCTGCCGTGGAGCCGCCATCACCGGGTGTTCCCCGGGGAGGGCGCCTTCGATCTGACCGCTTTCATGCTCCACCTGCTGCGCAGCGGGTACGACGGCATCCTCTCCTTGGAGATCTTCAACGACGTCTTCCGCGAGGCGGACCCCGCGGCGACCGCGGTGGACGGGCTGCGCTCGCTCATCTGGCTGCAACAGCGCACGCGCGGTTGCTTCGAGCCGGGCGATCCCCTGCGTGCTCGGCTCAGTTCCGTGCCCAAGGTGGACCCGGTCGAGAGGATCGACCACGTCGAACTCGCCACCGACCAAGCAGAAGTGCTCGGCGAACTCCTGGGAACGCTCGGTTTCTCCTTCGCGGGCCAGCACCGGCGCAAGCAGGCCCAGCTGTTCACGGCCGGGGAGGCACGCATCGTGCTCAGCCCCCGGCCCGCCGGGCATGGCACGCACGTCGCCTCGGTCGCCGTCGCCGTTCCCGACGCGAGGGCCGCCGCCGAGCGGGCCGCCGCCCTCGGCGCGCCAGCGGTACCGCGCCCCGTGACGCTGGATGAGATCGCGTTGCCCGGGGTGGTGTCCCCGGGCGGCTGGGAACTGGTCTTTGTGGGGCCCGACGCCGCCGCCTGGCCCACCGAGTTCGGCGCCCCCGGCGCCGCTACCACCGCGAGCGGGACCGGCCTGCGCCTGGACCACCTCAACCTGCCGGAGCCGCGCACGCACTTCGACGCCTCCGTCCTCTTCCTCGAGGCCATGCTGCGCCTGCGGCCCGCCCCCTCCTTGGACGTCCCCAGCACCCGTGGCCTGGTACGCAGTCAGGTCATGGAGTCCCCCGGGGCCGGGCTGCGGTGGGTGCTGAACCTGGTGCCGGCCACCCTCACCGACGCCGACGGCCGCCCGGAACGCTATCCCGCGCACCTGGCCTTCGAGACCTCGGACCTGGAGGACTTCGCGGCGCGTGCTGGCGCGGCCGGCCTGGCCACGCTCCCCATCCCGGCGAACTACTACGCCGACCTGGGAGCACGCTTCGGCATCGACGAGCCAACGCTCACCCGCTGGCGCGACGCGGGCATCCTCTTCGACCGGGACGGCGACGGCGACTTCCTGCACCTGTACACCCCCACGATCGGCGGGGTCTTCCTCGAAGTCATCGAACGACGCGGGAACTATGCAGGGTACGGACCCGGCGACGCCACCGTCCGCCTCGCGGCGCAGGAAGCGGCCGGCAAGACCCGCCCGCACCTCCCCACCGGCCGTGCACGCCACTGAGAACCATCATCGAGAACGAGATCGCGGGGACGGCCGTCCCCGCCGGTGCGGCGCCTGCCGCACCCCAAGAGAGGAACACCATGTCGAAGCAGCAGTTGCGAGTAGGAGTCATCGGCGCCGGTGCCATCTCCGGCAACCACCTGGCCGCCCTGCGGGAGATCGAGGGCGCTACGGTCGTGGGTGTGTGCGATGTGCATGCGGATCGCGCCCGTGCGCGCGCCGACGAGTTCGGTGTTCCGGCGTCCTTCGGGAGCGCCGACGAGCTTCTGGCCCATGGGGTCGACGTCGTCACCGTGTGCACGCCGCACCCGAGCCACGAGGACGTGGTCCTGAAGGCGGCGGCGGCCGGTGTCCATGTGATCTGTGAGAAGCCGATCGCCACGGACATCGCCTCGGCCCGCCGGATGATCGAGGCGTGCGACGAGGCCGGCGTGCGCCTCGGGGTCTTTTTCCAACGTCGGTTCTGGCCGGCCGCGCAGAAGATCCGCGCGGCCCTGGACAACGGCACCTTGGGCGAGCCGATCCTGGGCCAGTGTTCGGTCCTCCTGCACCGCAAGCCCGAGTACTACTCCAAGGACGCGTGGCGGGGAACCTGGGTCAACGATGGCGGCGGCGTTCTCATGACCCAGGCGGTGCACTACATCGACATGTTGCAGTGGTTCATGGGCCCCGTCGCCGAGGTCACCGGGCGCATCAACACCTTCAAGCACGGTGAGAACATCGAGGTCGAGGACTCCGCGGTCGCGACGCTCGTCTTCGCTTCCGGTGCGTTGGCGACGTTGCAGGCGAGCACGGCGGCGACCCCGGCGCTCGGCGCGCAGGTGAGGGTCACCGGGTCCACCGGGGCAACGGTGCAGCTCACCGAGTATCCCGAGGGAACCGACGGCCGGCTGGACATCTGGGCCGTGGGGGACAGCGTCGGCACGACCCCGGCCCATCCCTCGGACGCGGATCCGAATATCGACCTGGGCACCATCAACGGCGCGCTCACCCCCTACCACCGGGCCCAGATCGAGGAGTTCCTCGACTCGGTCAGGGAGGACCGGGACCCGGCGATCAGCGGCACCGACGCCATGCAGGCCATCAAGATCCTGTTGGCCGTCTACGAGTCCTCGCGAACCGGCGCGCCCGTCCGCTTCGGCCGGCAGCCCCGTCTTGTCACCGTGCCCGACGCCGTGACCGCCGTCTGAGCACATCACCATGATCACAGGAGAAGCGATGAGCACCATTGCCCCGTTGACCATTGCCGAAGGCGTCATCATGCCGGCGGTCGCGTTCGGCACGTGGCCGTTGACCGGGGCCGACGCCGCGAAGGCGGTCCGCGAAGCGATCGAGGCCGGGTACCGGCACATCGACACGGCGCAGTTCTACGGCAACGAGGATGCCGTCGGCGAAGGCATCGCCGCGTCCGGCGTCGACCGCCAGGATCTCTTCGTCACCACGAAACTCACGAACGAGTACATGAGCCGCGAGGGCGTCTCGAGGGGACTCGAGGCGAGCCTGACGCGGATGGGCCTGGATTACCTGGATCTGTTCCTGGTGCATTGGCCCAACCCCGCCCTGAACCGGCTCGCCGAGACCTCGGAGGGTCTTTCCGTGCTGGCCCAGGGGGACAAGCTCCGCGCCTGGGGTCTGTCCAACACGACTCCTGAGCTGTTGGCGCCGGTGGTCGCCGCCGGCTTGGTTCCCGCCGTCAATCAGATCCAGATCGATCCGGAGCACCAGCTCGCCGCATGGTGCGAGGCGAATGCCGCCGCGGGGACGACGACCGTGGCCTACAGCCCGCTGGGCCGGGGCGTCTCCCTGAGCGGTGAGCTCGTTGCGGGTATCGCCGCGTCGGTGGGGCGCACCCCGGCCCAGGTGATCCTGCGCTGGCACCTCCAGCACGGCCGCGGCGTGGTGCCCCGTTCGGCGAATCCGCGACGCCGCGCGCAGAACCTGGACGTGGCGGGGTTCGAACTCAGCGCCGAGCAGATGTCGGCCATCGATGCCCTGGACACCGGGGAAGGGCCGCGACTGCACCCCGACGAGTACGCGCACTGAACGGATCAGCGCATGCGCTGCGCGCTCTCCAGTTCGGAGGCGGCGGCGAGCAGGCCGGGGAGCACCCGCTCCCCGGCCTGTTGCGCGTCTTCGCCCGTGGCGGTGCTGAGCGAGACGTTGAGCGCGTATTTCACGGCGCCGTCGGGGTCGCGAACGGGGACGGCGACGGAGCGTAGGCCGGGTTCGAGTTCCTGGTCCACGAGGCAGTGGCCGTCCTTGCGGACGGAGTCCAGCAGGTCCAGGAGCTCGGGAACGGTGGTGGCCGTGGCGCTGGGCGGGGCCAGGGGGAGCGACGCCACCAGGAGCGATTCCTGTTCCCCCTCCGGGAGGTGGGCCAGGAGGACGCGGCCCATGCTGGTCCAGGCGGCGGGGAACCTGGTGCCGACCTTGATGTCGACGCGCATGATGCGGCGGGTCTGGACGCGTTGGACGTAGACGACGTCGGTGCCGTCGAGCTGGGCGGCGGAGGCCGATTCGCCGAGTTGGGCCGAGAGCTTTTCGAGGACGTGCTCGGCGAGCTGGGGGAAGTCCTGCCCCGAGAGGTAGGCCCAGCCGAGGCTGAGGACGCGGGGCGTGAGGGTGAAGAGGGTGCCGTCGGTGCCAGCGTAGCCAAGCTCCACCAGGGTGTGCAGCAGGCGGCGCGCGCTGGCGCGGGACACGTCGGCGCGCGCCGCGGCCTGCGAGAGCGTGAGCCTCGGGTGCTGTGCATCGAAGGCCCGCAGCACGGACAGGCCCCTCGCCAGGGATTGGACGTAGAGGCTGCTGTCCGGGGGCTGGGTCATGCCTCGATCGTAAGGGGCACCGGGACGCGCCGGCGCAGTTCGTCCGCATCGATGCCGTGTGCGGACCGTACACGCACGCCCTCGGGCCCGATCAGGAAGACGCCGCTCTCGGTGTAGACGCGCTTGACGCAGCCCAGCCCGGTGGCGGGGTAGCTCAGGGTCTCGACGAGCTTGGACGCGCCGTCCTTGGTGAAGAGGGACATCATGACCCAGGTCTCCTTGGCCCCGATGGCCAGGTCCATGGCGCCGCCGACGGCGGGGATGGCGCCGGGTGCTCCGGTCGACCAATTGGCCAGATCGCCGCCCGCGGAAACCTGGAAGGCGCCGAGCACGCAGACGTCGAGGTGCCCGCCGCGCATCATGGCGAAGGAATCGGCGTGGTGGAAGTAGGCGGCTCCGGCCAGCTCGGTCACAGGGATCTTGCCGGCGTTGATGAGCTCGGGGTCGACCTCGTCGCCGCGGGCGGCCGGTCCCATGCCGAGCATGCCGTTTTCCGTGTGGAGGGTGACGTCCTGTTCGGGCGTGAGGTGGTCGGCCACGAGGGTGGGCTGGCCGATGCCGAGGTTGACGAAGGATCCCGGGGCGATGTCTGCGGCGACGAGCGCGGCGAGCTCCGGCTTGCTCAGGGGGGTGTCGGTGCGGTTCATGCCTGGTCCTTCTGCTGCGAAACGGGGGTGGCGGCCGGGGCGAGGGCCAGGACGGTGTCCACGTAGATGCCGGGGGTGACGACGTTCTCGGGGTCGAGTTCGCCCGCGGCGACGAGTTCGGAAACCTGCGCGATGGTGTGCGTGGCCGCCGCGGCCATGACGGGACCGAAATTGCGTGCCGTCTTGCGGTAGACGAGGTTGCCCTTGGCATCCGCTCGGTGGGCCTTGATGAGGGCCACGTCGCCGTGGATGGGGTACTCGAGGACGTAGCCTCGTCCGTCGATGGTGCGCGTTTCCTTCCCTTCCGCCAATTCGGTGCCGTAGCCGGTGGGTGTGAAGAAAGCGCCGATGCCTGCTCCCGCGGCGCGCAGCCGTTCGGCGAGATTGCCCTGGGGGACCACCTCGAGGGCGATCTCTCCGGCACGGTAGGCGGCGTCGAAGTGCCACGAGTCGGCTTGCCGGGGGAAGGAGCAGATGATGCGCTCGACGCGACGCTCCTTGATGAGGAGCGCGAGGCCTTCATCGGCCTGCCCGGCGTTGTTGTTGACGACCGTGAGGTGTTCGGCTCCGCCCTGCAGCAGGGCGTCGACGAGTTCCATGGGTTGCCCGGCGTTGCCGAAACCGCCGATGAGGACGGTGGAGCCGTCGGCGATGCCGGCGACGGCTTCGGCGGCATCGGTGGTGAAGTGGGGGGCCATCGTTTCTCCTGGGGGTGGGGGGACGGGTGAGTTTCAGGCGACGTTCTCGATGACCACGGCGATGCCCTGGCCCACGCCGATGCACAGGCTGGCGACGCCGTAGCGGCCGCCGCTCGCCCGGAGGCGGGCCGCGAGGGTCCCGAGCACGCGGAGCCCCGAGGCGCCGAGCGGGTGTCCGATCGCGATGGCTCCGCCCCAGGCGTTGACGATGTCGGGGTCCACGCGCCAGGAATCGAGGCAGGCCAACGCCTGCGCGGCGAACGCCTCGTTGAGTTCGACGGCGTCGATCTGCTCCCAGCCGAGGCCCGCCCTGGCGATCGCCTTGTTGACGGCTTCGATGGGCGCCTCGCCGAAGTACCGGGGTTCCCCCGCGTGGTTGGCCCGGGAGACGATGCGCGCGAGCGGATCCCGGCCCAGGAGACGTGCGGCGGCCTCTGAGCCGATCCAGGCGGCGGACGCGCCGTCGTTCATGGGGGAGGCGTTGCCTGCGGTGACGGTGGCGTCGTCGCCGGTGCGGAAGACGGTGCGCAGCCCGGCGAGCGCGGCCTCGGTGGTGTCGGGCCGGATGGTCTCGTCGCGGTCCAGGCCCACGCCGCGCTCGTCGGCCGGAGGGACGGGGACAATCAGGTCCAGGTAGCGGCCCTCGTCCCACGCCCGGGCCGCGAGCCGGTGGCTGCGGGCGGCGAAGGCGTCCTGGCGTTGGCGGGAGATTCCGTGCTTCTCGCGCAGCTGTTCCGTGGCCTCGCCCAGGGAGACGGTGTGCTCGCGGGGCATTTTCGGGTTGACGAGGCGCCAGCCAAGGGTCGTGTTGGCGAGCTCGAGGTTCGCCATGGGGTAGGCACGCTCGGTCTTGGGCAGGACCCAGGGCGCGCGGGACATGGACTCCACGCCTCCCACGAGGACCAGATCGGCGTCCCCGACGGCGACCTGACGGGAGGCGGCGGCCGCGGCGTCGAGCGAGGAGCCGCAGAGCCGGTTGACGGTGGATCCGGGGATCGAGACGGGGAGCCCGGCGAGCAGCGTGGCCATGCGGGCCACGTTGCGGTTTTCCTCCCCGGCTCCGTTGGCGTTGCCGAAGGTCACCTCGTCGATGCGCCCGGGCTCCAAGGCGGGGGAGCGGTGCACGAGTTCGGCCACGACGAGGGCGGCCAGGTCGTCGGGGCGATGCCCGGCGAGTGCGCCTCCGACCTTGCCGAAGGGCGTACGGATCGCGTCGTAAAGATAGGCCTCGCTCATGGTGTCCTCCCCTTCGAGGCGCTCGCCCGCTCGCGACGGCCCCGCGGCCGTCACTGTTCGCTAAGCGAACATGTGTTCTCTGTGTGAACAGGATAGCCCGGAGGGTGCGGCCCGCGCCAGAGCCTTCGCCCGATCCGTCTCCCGGGTATCCGGTGCCCGGGATCCCCGTACAGTGGCGACGTGGCGAATTCAACGTCGGGAGAGGCGCTCCTGCAGCGGGCGGTCCGTGTGCTCCGGGCGTTCGATGCCGGCCACCCCGTCCTGGACGTCCGCTCGATCGCGGAGCGGGCGGGCCTGCCCCTGTCGACCACCTACCGCCTGCTCGCGCAATGGCAGGAGGCCGGGTTGATCGAGCGTTCGGGGGAGGGACGATTTCGCCTGGGTCTGGGGCTCTGGGAGATCGGGTCCCGCGTGTCCGGGGCGGAAAGTCTGGCCTCCAGTGCGCTGCCCTTCCTGGAGGACGTCAACCAGGTGGTGCGGCATTCGGTGCAACTCTCCATCCTCGACGGGGCGGAGGTGCTCATTCTGGAGCGCCTGGCCCGACCGGGGCACGCCGCCAACCCCGCCGGGCGGGCATCGCGCCTTCCCGTTCATCGGTCCAGCGCGGGGCTCGTGCTCCTGGCATATGCGGACCCCGGGGTGATGCGCGCCTACGAAGAGCGGAAGGGGCGCCGGGCGGCGGAGCTTCATCCGGACCTGCCCGGGCTGCTCGCGGAGGTGAGGAGGCAGGGTTTCGCGATCCTGGACGGATTGATCGACGTCGGCACCACGGGCATCTCGGTCCCCGTCCTCGACGCCCGCCAGCGTGCCGTGGCAGCGCTCAGCGTGGTGGTGCCCGCGGGATATCCGGCCGAGTCCGCCGTCATGTCGCTGCGGACCGCGTCGCGGGGTCTCGCGCGTTCCCTCGCAAGGGACGTCGGGGAACGCCGGGGGCCGGGCCCGGATTCCATTGAATGAGAAGGGCCTCGCCCCCGGATGAGAGGGCGCTCACACTGAGGAGCATGTCGGCGCCGTGACGGAGCCGCAACGAACCGGATGAAAAGGATGGCCCATGAGCCAGGAATCTTTCGAACCCGTGGGGGAGGAAACCTTCGCGCGCCTGGACCCGGCGGCCACCGCCGAGTCGCAGGAACGGATCAGTGGCGAGATCGCCTCGATCCACGGGGTGTACCAGGAGTCCGTGTCGGACGGCGCCGGCGCCGAGACCCAGCCCCGCGTGGACTTCGCGCCGTACCGTTCGTCCCTGCTGCGTCATCCCACCAAGAACCTGCACCATGCCGATCCGGAGACGATCGAGCTCTATTCGCCGGCCTTCGGGCAACGCGACGTGCACCCCCTGGAAGCGGACCTGACCATCCAGCACAACGGAGAGCCCATCGGCGAGCGGATCGTGGTCGCGGGCCGGGTCCTGGACGGCGACGGGCGCCCCGTCGCAGGGCAGCTCATCGAAGTCTGGCAGGCCAACGCCGCCGGCCGGTACATCCACAAACGAGACCAGCACCCCGCTCCCATCGACCCGAACTTCACCGGGGTGGGACGCGCCCTGACCGGGCCCAACGGCGAGTACCGGTTCACGACCATCAAGCCGGCTCCCTACCCGTGGAAGAACCACCGCAACGCGTGGCGCCCGGCGCACATTCACTTCTCGCTCTTCGGCACGGACTTCACCCAGCGCATGATCACCCAGATGTACTTCCCGGGCGACCCGCTCTTCTCGCTGGATCCGATCTACCAATCGATCACGGACCAGAGGGCCCGCGACCGCCTGGTGGCTAGCTACGACCACGCGGTGACGAGCCACGAATGGGCCACCGGCTACTCCTGGGACATCGTCCTGACCGGGAGCAACCGCACATGGATGGAGAACGAGGAGGAGGAGCACTGATGCCGCAGACACCCGCAATGAAGTTGGTCCCGACGCCGGGCCAGACGATCGGCCCCTTCTACGGATACGCCCTGCCCTACGAGGGCGGCGAGAGGCTGGTGGAGCGGACCCACCCGGGCGCCGTGCGCCTGCACGGCACGGTGTACGACGGCAACGGCGAGCCGATCCCGGACGCCCTCCTCGAGATCTGGCAGGCGGACGAGAACGGCACGGTGCCCTCCACGGCCGGGTCCTTGCACCGCGACGGCTACACGTTCACCGGCTGGGGACGCCAGACCGTGGACAACGTGGGGTACTTCAACTTCACGACCGTCAATCCCGGTCCCACCGAGGAGGGCGCCGCCCCGTTCATCCAGATGGTGGTGTTTGCGCGCGGACTCCTCAACCGACTCTTCACGCGCGTCTACCTGCCGGAGGACACCGAGGCGCTCAACAACGATCGCCTGCTCTCATCCCTGAGCGAGCACCGCCGCAGCAGCCTCATCGCCACGCGGGAGGAGGACGGATCCCTGCGCTTCGACGTAAGGCTGCAGGGCCGCGACGAGACGGTCTTTCTCGCCTTTCCCCGCAACGGCGAGGAGTAGGCCCGGTGGGTGCCGAAGAATTCGGGTTGTTGTCCCCGGTGTGGGCCGGCACGGAGGTGGCGCTGGCGACGGGGGACGAGGCCCTCGTCGCCGCCATGCTCAGGGTGGAGGCCGCGTGGGTGGCCGTACAGGCGGATTCCCGAACCTCCCCGGCCACCCTCGCCTCCGGGGCCGAGGCCGAGGCGGCGGCCAGGGTCACCGACGTCGGGCGCTACGATCTGCCCGCGCTCGCCGCGCGGGTGCCGGCCGGGGCCAACCCCCTGATCCCCCTGCTCGAGGACTTCCGCGCCGAGGTGGCCAAGGAGGCCGGGCACCCGGTGGCCGCCGTGCACCGCGGCGCCACGAGCCAGGACATCGTCGACACCGCGCTGGCGCTCCTGCTGAGGGACGCCGCGCTCATCACCGAGCGCCACCTCTTTGCCTCCGCGCGGGACCTCGCGGTGCTGGCGCTTCGGCACCGGGACGACATCGCCATCGCGCGTTCCCTCACCCAGCACGCGCTCCCCACCACCGTGGGCCATCGCTTGGCGCGCTGGGCCCATGCACTGGAATCCGCGGCCTCGCGCGTCCGCGAGGCGCGGGCCCTGCTCCCCGTGCAGTGGGGCGGAGCCGTGGGAACCTTGGCCTCGCTCGTGGACACCCTCGCGTCGCAGGGAGCCGGCGGCGCCGGAGCGGGGCACCGGGACGCACCCCAGCTCGCCCGCCGGCTCGTCGCCGCGTTGGCCGGGCGCTTGGAGCTGGCGTTCCCGGAACTGGCGTGGCACACGGACCGCGCCCCGTTCCTCCGGCTGGCGTCCGCCCTGGCCGAGTCCGTCGCCGCGGCGGGAAAGGTAGCCCGCGACGTCGGGCTCCTCACCCGACCCGAGGTCGGCGAACTCGCGGAACCGCATGCTCCGGGACGCGGCGGATCCTCGGCCATGCCGCACAAGCGCAACCCCGTGTTCTGCGTCATGATCTCCTCGGCCGCCCTGGAGGCGCCCGGCCATCTCGCCTCCGTTTTCCTGGCGGCGGGCCAGGCCGTGGACGAAAGGCCGGACGGCGCGTGGCACGCCGAGTGGGCGGCCCTGCGTTCCCTGGCCCGGCTGGCCGGGGGCTCGGCGGCGCGCCTGGCCGAACTGGCCGGGGGCCTGCGGGTGTTCCCCGAGCGGTCCCGCGAGGTGGCGGGGCTCTTCGGCGAGGTGATCCTGGCGGAGAGGGTCGCGGCGCGCCTGGCTCCGCTCCTGCCCGGCGGGAGGGAGCGGATCGACGAACTCGTGCGCCTCTCCTTGTCCTCGGGAAGCGGTCTCCGCGCATCGTTGCGGGCCGAGCTGGACCCCACGGTCCTGCCCGACGCCGCGCTCGACGCCCTGCTCGATCCCACCACTTATCTGGGGCTGGCGCCCAGCGACGTCGATCGCGTCGTGGCCACCCTCCTCAAGCCGGGCGTCGCCCCGTCGCCGGAAGGAACTCCGTGATTCCCACGCTCACCACCACGCTCCTGACCGCTCGCGAGGACGGTTCCTCCCCGGACCCCGCCCTTCCCGTCCTGATCGTCGGGCCGAGCCTCGGCACCGGCGTCAAGGCGCTCTGGGGACCGGCCGTGGCGGAGCTGGCCCAGGACTTCACGGTTCTCGGCTGGGACCTGCCAGGGCACGGGTCCGGGGCACCCGCCGTCGAGCCCTTCTCCTTGGCCGAGCTGGCCGCCGGCGTCCTCGACGCCGTCGAGGCGCTCCGGGGGGAGGGGACCATCCCTTCCGACGCCGCGGTGTTCCACGCGGGGGTCTCGATCGCCGGGGCCACGACCCTGCAGCTGGGGCGCGACGCCCCCGGGACCTTCGCCGGCCTCGTCCCCGTCTGCACGGCGGCGCGCATCGGCACGCCGGAGGGGTGGGAGGAGCGCGCGGCGCTCGTCGAGGCCGCGGGAACGCCGACGCAGATCGTCGGCTCGGCCCAGCGGTGGTTCGCCCCGGGCTTCATCGAGCGGGAGCCGCGGATCACGACGGATCTTCTCCACACCCTTCAGGACGCGGATCGTCTCTCCTACGCGTACGCGTGTCGCGCCCTGGCCGGATTCGATCTCACCGGCGATCTCGGCTCGATCACGGACCCGGTGCTGGCGGTCAACGGTGAGCAGGACCTGGTGTGCCCGCCGTCGGACGCCCTGGCCACGGCCGCCGGGGTGGCCAGAGGGTGTGCCCTGTCCCTTCGGGGCGTGGCCCACCTGGCCCCCGCGGAGGACCCGGCCGCGTTGTCGGCCGCGATCGTCGCCTTCGCCCGGGACGTCCAGGGGGGAACGCCGGCCGCCCCCGCGGGCGGTCCTTCGAAGGGGGCATGAGCATGGCCAAGCACCGCCTTCCGGGGGACAGCTACGATGCCGGCCTGGCCGTGCGTCGTCAGGTGCTCTCCGACGAGCACGTGGACCGTTCCCTGGCGGCCCGCACCGAGTTCACGGTCGAGTTCCAGGAGATGATCACGCGCTACGCTTGGGGCGGGATCTGGACGAGGCCGGGCCTGAGCCGGAGCACGCGTTCCGCCGTCACGCTGACGGCCATGATCGCGGGTGGGTACTGGGAGGAGCTGGAGATGCACGTCCACGCGGCGTTGCGCAACGGCATGACCCCCGGGGAGATCAAGGAGGTCTTCCTGCAGAGCGCCATCTACTGCTCGGTCCCCGCGGCCAACATCGCCTTCAAGATCGGAGCCAGGGTTCTGGCCGGGTACGAGGGGCTTGACGGACCGCCCGGTCCCGAGGCGTAGCGCGTTGCCGGGCTTGACCCGGCGTGAGCCTTGCGGGGGGCGGATCGGCGGGGCGGAACTGGGTACTCGTCTCTCGGTGGCGAAGAGCCCTGCCCGACGAGATGAGCTCTGCGAAGTGCCTCACGTCAAGATGCCCGCGAAATGTTCCCCGTGCCTCAGGTAGGAATGCCCGCGAAATCTAGCTCGCCCGGCTGAGCTTGACGCCGCGGGCGGTGTCGGGTGGTGATGCCGCTGTAGCGGCTTGGAGGTCGAGTGTGGTGTTGCGGGCGAGGCCGGTGAGGCGGTCCTGGAGAGACTGGATGTCGCGGGCGAGCTTGGCGGGGTTGAGCCTGTCGCGGCGGGCGTGCAGTTCGGCTTCCTGGGTGGGTGAGAGGACCCCGGCTGCCAGTAGCCGGTCGACGGGGGTCTTCGGGTCGTCGTAGAGCCGTTTGCGGCGTCCGGCGGCGTTGGTGGCGTAGCCGGTGCGTTTCTTCGTTGGGGTGAAGTAGTTCAGCCGGTCGTTGACCAGGGGCCAGAGCTGGTTGAGCAGGGCCAGCGTCTCGGGGGTGTCGTAGCGCCAGTAGAACGCGTAGCGGCGGACGAGGTGGTTGTTCTTCGACTCGATCGTGGCCTGGTCGTTCTTCTGGTAGGGCCGGGACCGTGTGAAGAAGATCTTCCGGCCGGCCGCCCAGTTGATCACGTCGTGGTTGATGAACTCGCCCCCGTTGTCGAAGTCCAGCCCGACCACCTCGAACGGGATCGTCTCGACGGCGTGCTGGAGTGCGGCCAGCACGTTCAGGTGCGCGTTGTTGCGGATCGAGCGGGTAGCGACCCATCCGGTGCGCATGTCGGTAAGGTTCACCGTCCGGCAGAACTCGCCGCGCAGAGTTGGTCCGCAGTGCGCGACGGTGTCGCGCTCGAAGAACCCGGGCTCTTTCTCAACCTCGTCCCCGGCCTTGCGGACGGTGATCGAGGAGCGCAGCAGTGGTGACGGCTTCGTGCCCGTCAGCCCGTGCAGCGGGTCCTTCGCGCGGGCCGGGGCGAGGTACCGGTCGATCGTCGCCGCGCTCATCGTTTCCAGCTCGCCACGCACCTGCGCCGAGTACCTGGCCTTCCCGGGAACGAGCTCGCCGTGACGTTCCAGCGCGTCCAGCAGCAGGCTCATCGACGCCGCCAGGTACTTCCCGCACTCGTAGCCCGAGAGCGCCCAGACCCGCTGCAGGACCTTCGTCGCCTCGTACGAGTACTTCCGCTCCCGCGGCTTCCGGGCCGGCTTCACCGCGCGCGGGCGCGGCTTCGCCGCTTGCGCGAGACGCCGCCGCGCGTTGTCCCGCGACCAGCCCGTGACCGCGACGACCTCGTCCAGCAGCCGCCCCCGTTCCTTCTTCGACGACTTCGCGTACGCCTTGGCGTACTTCGCCGTGATCTCCGCCCGAGACCGCATCGATAGCTCACTTCCCATGCCATCACGGTCACCGTTTCGCGGGCATTCTCAGTTGAGGCACCGAGGGCGTTTCGCGGGCATCTTTCGTGAGTCTCGTCGTGGGCATGATCAGGGTTAACGGGCCCGCTCATCATGGCCCGTGGCAACACGCCAATGCCGTCGGCGATCATGGTGACACGGCTTCAATTCCCTCCTGGACACAGACATCTCTCGCACAGCGCCTCACCGCCCGGGCGGCTCAGAGATAGCCACAACTGGGCCACGTGTCGGTGAAATTCCGGGGCCAGTACATCATGGAGCGGGCCAGGTCGTTGACGACATAGCCGAGTTCGTCGGCGGCCATGACCCTTGCGTGGCTCTTGGCGTGCCCCTTGGAACGGCCGGCCAGGACACGGGAGGCCGTGGCCGTGGAGACGCCGGCACGGTGGGCGACGTCGACGAGGTTGGCCTTGCTGGCGCGTTACGGCCCCGGGTGGGGAAGCGGCTGCCTGGTGCCGCATTCGCCGATGTTCTGACGCTGGGACGCGTGCTTGCCCACGGAGCGGGGTGAGACCCAGTTCACAGAAATCTTGTGTGAGCTCTTGTGCGAATCACAGTGACGTGACAGCGTGTGGAAAGCGGTTACCGAGCCTGGGGGGCGACTGCGTGGACGCGGACCTCTGCGCCCTCGCGATAAAACGATTTCTCTGTCGTCCCCCTGGATCGACGCGCCGCATCGAGCACGTGTGCATCACCTCGCAACGGATTGAAGGAAGGTTGACCATGTCGATGAAGACACGGAGATTGGCACCCTTGGCACTGGCCGTCACGGCCGGTCTGACGCTGAGCGGCTTGGCGGGCTCACTCCCCGCCGTGGCCGCGCCAGCCCACGAACAACCCGCGGGATCCTCCCCCACGGCGTCCGCCAGGAAGCAGGAGGTCGAGTACCTCAGCCGCGGCCTCGTCGCGGCACAGGGCAACGAGGGCATCTTCCTCAGCTGGCGTTTCCTCGGGGACGAACCCGACGGCCTCTCCTGGAACGTGTACCGCAAGGACGGCGCGGCCGCCTACGCGAAGATCGCCACGATCGACCCGCGGGACGTGCAGCCGGAAAGCGACTACCCCACCAACCCGGGCGTCGTGAAGAAGAACACGACCCCGTCCAACTACACGGATCCGGACGGCACGGTGGATTCCCTCTACGAGGTCGCACCGGTCATCGACGGGGTGGAGGGCTCGCGCCAGGGACTGAGCGTCCCCATGCTGTCGTCGCTGAACGGCGCTGCGGGGCAGGAAGGACGCGGCGCGGCCGAGTACATCCAGCTCAAGCCCGCCCCGGAGCCGGTACCGCTGGCCCACTTCACGTACCGCGGGCAGCAGTTCGGCCCCGGGAGCAACATGAACGCCGCCCAGGCGACGGTGCCAGGCACCGACGGTGAGAACTGGTACACGGTGGACATGGATCTCCTGCGGGAGTTCCGTACGGCCTTCGACGACAAGGCCCCCGTGACCCAGCAGCAGCTGGACGGCTGGCTGGAACGGCTCAACCAGCACAACACCACCCCGAACGCGCTGGGCAAGGCCACGTACGCCGCCGGCCACGAACTGCAGCACGGTCTGGAGGGCGGGAAGATCACCCAGGCGCTCTACGACGAGCTCGAGGGCGAGTTCATCAAGTACGTCAAGAACCTCGACTCGGGGGAGTCTCTTCCCTACGCGAAGACCGCGGACGGTTCCGTCCTCACGAGCATGAGCGCACCCTACAAGACGGCGGACATGACCGTGGGGGACTTCGACGGCGACGGCGAGTACGAGATCGCCGTGAAATGGCGCAGCACCCAAGCGGACCCGATGTACTCGGAGCCCATCTTCTCCGGGAGCAACACCACCACGGCCCCCGAGTACGTGGACGTCTACAAGCTGGACGGATCGTTGCTCTTCCGCGTGGACATGGGCTACAACATCCGTGCCAACAACGACCACTCGACCACGCTGTTCGCCCAGGACTTCGACGGCGACGGCAAGTCCGAGCTCATGCTGAAGACGGGGCTCGGCACCCGGATCGGCAACTGGGACGAGGCCGCGCAGAAGGTTCTCTACAAGAACGACGCCGCCCACGTCGTCGGCGGCGCGGACGGACTGGCGTCCACCACCGACCAATTCGAGAAGTACTTCGCCGAGGGGGACACCAAGAGCCTGGACACCTACTGGGCCCTGCTCAACAGTTTCACCATCAGCTACCGGACGCCCACCGCGGGCGGAGGCAACGACGGTGTTAACGATCCCAGCAAGAAGCGCTGGATCAAGACCTATCACGTGGGCCCCATGGGCTCGGCCAAGGACGAGCAGGAGTTCTTCTCCGCCTTCAGGTTCAACACGGATTCGGGGCAGGGCGAGCTGCTGGACTCGGCGGCGTACCCGCACACCTACCAGGGCAGCGTGGACGGCGACGACTGGGCCATGAACCCCACCACGCAACGCGGCAACTTCTCCTACCTGGCCTTCCCCGGGCCCGGGGCGGGCAGCGGCCCCGAGGACTACAAGTCCCAGATGATGGACCCGAGGGAGGCCTACTGGCTGACCAAGCCGTGGAAGGCCGCCTCGTGGGGCGACGCCCAGGGAAACCGTGCCAATCGCTACGTCGGTGTGGTCGCCTCACTGGACGGGAAACACCAATTCGCGGTGTCCCAACGCGGCTACTACGCCCGCACCACCTTCGCGGCGTTCACGATCGAGAACGGCAAGGTCAAGCTGCAGGCGACCTTCGACTCGGCGGACCCCGCCGACCACGCGCTAGGCGGCACCGCGGCGGACTACCAGAACCGCGGCAACCACCAGACCCAGTCCGCGGATCTCGACGGGGACGGCCGCGACGAGATCGTCATGAAGGCCATGGTCCTGGATCTCAACAAGGCCGGGAACAAGATCGAGCCGCGCGTCATCAACGGCGACATCGTGCCCACCATCGAGGGTCAGAACGGCGTGCCGCCCACGCCCGGCGTCTTCACCTTCGCCACGGACGCGGTGCGCAACAACCCGCTCAACCATTGGGCGGCGCTGCATCACGGCGACCGCAGCGCGCTGTTGCCCGTGGACAAGGACAACACCGTGCGCATGTTCTCCGGCAGCGAGGAGAACCTGGACGACGACCGCTCCACCGGCGTGCAGTACGGGTGGATGCCCGGCCCGGAGGCACACGACCCGCTCAAGGGCCGTCACCTGGACGCGGACGGCAAGGTCGTCGAGGACAACGCGTTGATCTACAGCGAGTACTCCGGCACGGACGACGAGGGCAGCGTGGCCGGCAACTTCTCCAACCGCTGGCCGGGTGCCCAGGCGGGCGGCTCCAGCGCCGCGAAGAATGTGCACAGCCTGGTCACCGGCGAGGTGCTGGCGAGCACGGACACGGCACGCGGCATCGCGGCGGGGGAGAACGCCATCTGGTTCGGCGGCGGCCTGACCCACATGGGCGCCAACAACGCGGACATCCATGCGATCGACGACGCGACGTTCAAGGCCACGCCCTACCTGAACACCGGCATGACCTCTACCAACATGAAGAGCACGCCCACCCTCAAGGCGGACCTGTTGGGGGACTGGCGTGAGGAGGTGGTGCTCGCCGCGAGCGGCAATCGTCTGGGCATCGTGACGAGCCTGGCGCCAACGGAGTACGGCATCCGTACCTTGATGCATGATCCGATGTACCGCGAGGGCGTCGCCAACAAGAACACGGGCTACGACCAGGTCGGCTTCGCGAGCTTCTACCTGGGCGACGAGGCGCCGCTTCCCGCCCGGCGCGACGAGTTGCAGGTGGGGACTGAAGCCCCGAGGCTCACCCCGGGCGCCACGGTGAAGAAGCTCAAGGGCGGCACCAACGAGCTCACGGTCTCCGTGGTGGTGACGGACACCCACGGCATCGAGAAGACCTACCGGGAGACGTTCACGATCGAGAACAACGCGGCGGGCAGCTACGACGTGGGCCCGTACTCCGTGTTCGTGGACACGAAGGGCAACACGCAGGTGCGCGAGGTGCGGATGAACTGAAGCACCACCGCATCGGGGAGGGGCGGGTCCGGCCGGGTGGCCGGGCCCGCCCCGTTCCCGTGCCCGACGGCGTGTGCTCGCCCGGGTGCCCCGGGTGTCCCGGGCGCCCGACGGCGTCGTGCGGGGTGCCGTGTGCCCGGAGGCGGGCTCGGACGGCGAAGGGGCCGCGGCGCATGCGCCGCGGCCCCCGGGGTTCGCCGGTGTCAGTCCACGAGGTGGATGTCGCGGATCTGGGTGTTGCCCTTGGTGTCGACGTAGACCTTGTACGGGCCCACGGTGTAGGTGTCCGCGGCGTTGTTCTCGATGGTGAAGGTGTCGCTGACGGTGCTTTCCTTGCCGTGCTCGTCGGTGGCGACCACGGTGACGGTGAGCTCGTTGGTGTTGCCCTTGAGCTTCTTCACCGATGCGCTCGGCGTGAGCGTGGGCTCCTGCGTGGGCTCGGCCGGGGTGCGGTCGACGACCACGCGGTAGGTGGCGAAGTCACCCGCGAAGGAGCTGACGGACACGTCGAAGACGTTCCTTCCGTCCTTCAGGTCCAGCGTCGCGGAGGAGGCCCCGGCGGGCTGCTCGGCTCCGTTGATCTGCACGGACTGCCCGGCCCAGCCGCGCTGGAAGTTCAGCGTGAGCTGCCGGGCGTCCGCGGGCAGGGCTTCCTCGATGGAGTACGGGTTCTCCTCTCCCTTCACCGCGGGGTCGAAGCCGGGTGTGAGCACGTGCCCCTCGACGCTCAGGCCACGCAGCTGCGGAACCAGGTTCGGGTTGTCGCGGTGGATGAGCAGGGAGTACTCCTTGGTGCTGCCGTCCTCGGCGGTGACGAGAACGGGCACCGTGGTGGTGATGACGGAATCGTCGTCGGAGCCCTGCGCGAGCGGGACGGCGACGCCGTCCTTGCCGACGGCCTCACCGTTCACGCTCACCGAGGCGAAGTCGCTGTGCGGCGTGGCGGCCACGGTCACCGAGTCGGTGAGGGCCGGGACCTCGGCGGTGTAGGAAGCGCCGTCGGAGGACGCCGTGACCTTCACGGAGTCCTCACCGTTCTTCACCGCGACGGAGCCGAGGCCGGCGTCGTTGCGCTCGTACGGGGTGCCGGTGTTGATCCGGAACGAATCCACGAGCAGGTCGCCCTGGTTGGTGCCGTTGATGAAGAAATTGAAGCGGTCCAGCGTCGTGTCCAGGGTGCGCAGCGGCTGATCGGCGAGGACCGGCTTGCCCATGTCGTCGACGTACAGGCTGAACGTGCCCTTGTCGAGGTTGACCACATTGCGCACCTCGTACCACCGGCCGGCGGTGTAGGCCACGGGGCTCACGGTGCCGCTGGAGCCGGTGACGTTGTGGGTCATGATCTTGCCGCCGGCGAAGCCGAAGGTGGCGGCGGGATTGGTGGAAGCGGACGGATTCGTGGCGTTGAAGTCCTTCTCCGCGTAGGAGTACATCGCGGCCTGGTTGGGGGTGCCGTTCGTCGAGGTGCGGGCGAGCCTGGCCACGATCGTCACGATGCCCTTCAGGCCGAGTGCCTTGGTGTTGAAGACCTGCAGCGTGCCGGCGGATCCGGAGTTCTTGTCGATCTTCAGGTACTTGTTGCCGGCGCGATCGGGGTCGTCGACGATGCTGATGGACCCGACACCGTCCGTCTTGGCGGCGAGGACCCCGTCCGCCGTGCCGGTGAAGGCGCCGGTGGCCTCGTGGTCGAACGACTCGTTCAGCGCGTAGACGGGAGCCGTCACCGCGAGGGACAGCACGGTGTCCAGCGTCAGCGTGCCCGCGGCCTTGACCGTGACGTCCTTCTGGCTCACTGCGGTGTAGCCGTCCTTGGCGAAGGTCACCGTGTAGGCGGTGCCGGCGGGGACGTCGGCGAGGGTGTAGCCCCCGTCCGCGCCCGACGTCGTGCTGGCGACGCTCGTGGACCCGCTGGTCACCGTGACGGTGACGCCGCTCAGGCCGGCGCCGCCGCTCGTCACGGTGCCCCGCACCGTTCCGGTGGTGGCGGTGGTCGCGCCGAGGACGAGGTCCTGGGAGAGCACGCGGCCGGAGGCCAGGGTCACCGCGACGGCCCGGCCGTCCGCGTAGTCGGCGTCCGTGGGGGTCAGCGTGTAGTCACCGGCGGCGGCCTCGAACGCGTAGCGGCCGTGGGCGTCGGTGCTGAGGTGCTGCTCGCCCGCCGTCACCGTGGCCCCGGCGACGGGCGCGCCGTCGGCGTCCCGGACGGTGCCCACGACCAGGCCCTTGCCCGCGGCCGGCGCGTAGGAGGCCGGACCGACATTGGGGGTGTCGGTCACGGGGGTGCCGAAGAAGTCCGTGGTGAGGGGGAGCTGATCGGTCCCGGAGGCGCCGGTGACGCGGAAGCCGGGGGCGATGCTTCCCAGGTCCACCCGCGCGCCGGCGGCGATGAGGGAGGAACTCGCGGCGGTGGGAAGGATGTTCTTGATGTCGTCCGCGGGGTTGCCGCCCAACTGGGGGTCCCCCGTGACGGCGTGCGCGTCCTGCGTCGGAGCGGTCACGTTGGTGCCGAAGTAGGCGTTGGAGTCCTCCACCACGCCGGCGCCCTCGCCGTGGAAGGTGGCACCGGAGACGTCGTCACGGGCGTTGAGGAACACGTTGTTCATCAGCACGTGGCGGTTGCTCTCCTTGAGGATGGATGTCGCCGTGCCGGAGGACTCGAAGAAGCCCACCGTGTTGTTCTTGAGCGGCTTCACCGTGTTGTACATCAGGTTGTTGTACAGCACGTTCACGCCGGAGTCGCCGTGGGGGTTCACGTAGTTGCGGTCCACGTCGGCGATGACGTTGTAGCGCACGATCGACGAGCCGAAGCCGAAGCCGCAGAGCAGGATGCCCTCGCCGGAGTCGTGGATGTAGTTGCCCTGGATGAGGGCGTTCGTGGTGTCGCGGTCGGGGTCGATCGCGTTGGAGTCGGCCGCGCCAGAGCGAGGCTCCAGGTTGCCGACCTCGTTGTTCTGCACCACTACGTCGTCCGAGTAGTACATCTCGATGCCGGAGACGCCCGCGCCGTCGATCTCGTTGTTCTGCACCGTGGCGTTCTGGACGCTCGTGAGGTACATGGAGTCCCAGCCGTACTGCGTGTCCCGGTTGGTGAAGTAGTTGCCCTCCACCGTGACGTCGCGGTGCGGACGCCAGTCCGGGTCCTCTGTGACCTCGCCCGTGGGGCTCGCCTTGCCCACCGTGCGGTCGCCCCAGCCTGGCGCGACGTCGTGGTAGCGGTACGTGCCCATGCCGGAGTACTGCTTGAAGACGACGTTGGCGAAGGACGTGTTGGCGATGACGTTGTCCTTGACGGAGATGTCCTCGAACTGGGACGCCGTCTTGGCGTCTCCCTTGAGGCCCTCGAAGAGGATGCCGCCCGTGCGCTTGGAACGGTCCACGCCGGAGGAGGTCACGGACCACAGCACGCCGGAAACGTCGTGGACGAAGGTGTCGTGGATGGAGTAGCCGCTCAAGGTCCCGGCGTTCTCCGCCTGGATGTGGATGCCCCGGACATCGCCCGTCAGAGGGTTCTCCGTCCCGGGAACCTGGCCGGTGCCCGAGCCGGGCTGGAACGTCGTGGCGTCGAAGCCGTCGGAGACGTTGCTGATGTCCAGCTGCGAGATGTCCCAGTGCTCCTGGTTGCTCAGCTGCACCACGTCGTTGACGACGCCGCGTCCGTCCAACTGCGGGGCGGCGCCCGTGCCGTAGCTGGAGATGACGATGGGAGAGCTCGCGGTGCCCGAGCCCTTGGGCGCCAGCATGGCGGTGGGGGCCGTGCCCTCCACGTCGCTGGGGGTGGCCCCGTCCCAGGCGGTGTAGTCGTAGGCCTCTGGGGCGGCCTTGTCGCCCTCGGCGGTCCACGAGCTACCGGCCTTCAGCAGGATGCGATCACCGGGCTGAAACTCGTGAACGTTAACGTTCTTGAACGACTTCCAGGCGGAGCTCGCAGAGGTGCCCTGCGCGGCGTCGTCGCCGCCCTGGGAGTCCACGTAGTACGTGGTTCCACCGCCGGCGGGCGCCGATCCATCGGTGACCCGCAACTCCTTGGCGGCCACCACGGAACGCCCCCGCTGCTTCAGCTCGGTCTTGTCCGTGTAACCGGAGAAGCCCTCGTCGCCCTGCTGGGTCGCCGCCCCTTGGGCCGAGGGGGCGGCGACCGTCGGCGTTGCGGCGCCGGCCGGCACCACCCCGAGCGCCATCATTGCGCCCACGGAGAGGGCCACCGCCGTCGGCGCCACGGCGCGCGACAACGTCTTTGTCCTGCGAGTCATGTTCGTCCTTGCTGTCGTGTGGATGTGGGATGGATCACCCCGCGTGACACCGTACGGAAAAGGTTTTCTTGTGTCCAGGGGCGGGGCGTGCATTTCTTTCGACGCCACGGGCGGGCGGACCCCGCGAGGGGCGATGGCGCAACGTCGCAAACATGTGCTTGCGTGTGATGCGGGTCGCGTGGTTTGCTATTGGAAAGCGCTTACCGGAATCGTCCGGAAGGGCGAGCTCACACGGAACGGATGGCCATGGCAGAGAACACCGCCCGCGAGATCGGGATCATCATGAACGGCGCCTCGGGGCGCATGGGCTACCGCCAGCACCTGGTGCGGTCCATCCTCGCGATCCGCGAACAGGGCGGCATCGAGCTCTCCGACGGCACGCGCGTGACCGTCAAGCCGATCCTGGTCGGCCGCAGCGAGGCCAAGCTCGCCGAGCTGGCCGCCAAGCACGACATCGCCGACTACAGCACCGACCTCGATGCGGTCCTCGCAGACCCGCAGTGGGAGATCTATGCGGACTTCCTCGTGACCAAGGCCCGCGTGGCCGCCCTGAAGAAGGCCATCGCCGCGGGCAAGGCCATCTACACCGAGAAGCCCACCGCCGAGTCCCTCGCCGAGGCCCTCGAACTCGCCAAACTCGCCAAGGACGCCGGCGTCAAGTCCGGCGTGGTCCACGACAAGCTGTACCTGCCGGGTCTGCGCAAGCTCAAGCGCCTCATCGACTCCGGCTTCTTCGGTCGCATCCTCTCCGTCCGCGCCGAGTTCGGCTACTGGGTCTTCGAGGGCGACTGGCAGCCGGCGCAGCGCCCGTCCTGGAACTACCGCTCCGAGGACGGCGGCGGCATCATCTCCGACATGTTCCCGCACTGGGACTACATCCTGGAGAACCTCTTCGGCGAGGTGAAGAGCGTCTACTCGCAGGCCTCCATCCACATCGCGGACCGCTGGGACGAGAACGGGGAGCACTACGACGCCACGGCCGAGGACGCCGCCTACGGCATCTTCGAGCTCGAGGGCGGCGTCGTCGCCCAGTTCAACTCCTCCTGGACCACCCGCGTGGACCGCGACGAGCTGGTGCAGTTCCACGTGGACGGCACGCACGGTTCCGCCGTCGTGGGCCTCTTCGGCGCCAAGATCCAGCACCGCAACGCCACCCCCAAGCCGGTCTGGAATCCGGACCTGGAGGACTCGCACGACTACGACGCCGACTGGCAGCAGGTTCCCACCAACGAGGTCTTCCTCAACGGCTTCCGTCAGCAGTGGGAGGAGTACCTGGAGAGCTACGTGCTCGGCACGGAGTACTCCTACGACCTCCTGGCCGGCGCCCGGGGCGTTCAGTTCGCCGAGGCCGGCCTTCAGTCCAGCCGCGAGGGCCGCAAGGTCGCGCTCGAGCCCCTCACCCTGGACTGAGGCGACGGACCATGAGCACGCTGAGACTGCTGGGTGAGGACGGCGCCACGCGCGCCGTCGAGCTCAACGACGCGGGTGCGCCCACGCGCCCCACGGCCCCGCTGACGAGCCGCGTGGCCTATGCCGCGGCCCACGTGGTGCCCAAGACCCACGCGGACAACACGCCGGGTCGCCCGGCCGACATCGACTGGGACGCCACCATGGCCTTCCGCCGCAATGTGTACTCCTGGGGCCTCGGCGTCGCCGACGCCATGGACACGGCGCAGCGCAACATGGGGCTCGACGCCGCGGCGACCCGCGAGCTGATCTCCCGCACCGCCCAGGTGGCGCGGGAGGAGGGCGGCTCCGTGGTGGTGGGCGTCAACACCGACCATGTCGAGGAGGAGTCCATCTCCGTGGACGCCGTCATCGACGCGTTCAAGGAGCAGCTGCACTTCACCGAGGAACAGGGCGCCGGCCCGGTCCTCATGGCCTCGCGCCACCTGGCGCGCGCCGCCACGAGCGCGCAGGACTACCGCCGCGTGTACCGCGAGGTTCTCTCCTCCGCGACCACGCCCGTGGTGCTGCACTGGCTCGGCACGGCCTTCGACCCGTCCCTCAAGGGCTACTTCGGTGCCGAGGATTGGCAGGGTGCCTCCCAGGTGCTGCTGGAGATCATCGACGAGAACCCGGACAAGGTCGCGGGCGTCAAGATGAGCCTGCTCAACGCGGAGTCGGAGATCTCCGTCCGCGAACGCCTGCCGCAGGGCGTGCGCATGTTCACGGGGGACGACTTCAACTACGTTGACCTCATCGGCGGCGACACCGTGGGCCGCGGCGACGCGCACTCGGACGCGCTGCTCGGCGCGTTCGCGGCCATCACCCCCGTGGCCTCCGCCGCCATCCAGGCGCTGGACGCCGGGGATCCGGAGGGCTACCTGCGTCTCCTGGCCCCCACCGAGGCGCTCAGCCGTCAGGTCTTCGCCGCCCCGACGTACTACTACAAGACGGGCGTCGCGTTCCTGGCCTGGCTCAACGGCCACCAACCCGCCTTCCAGATGGTGGGCGGCCTGCATTCCGCCAGGAGCCTGCCGCACCTGAGCCGGATCGTGGAGCTCGCCAACGCCTCCCTCGCCTTGGAGAACCCGGAGCTGGCGCAGCAGCGCTGGCACGGCATGCTGCGCCTGAACGGGGTGCAGGCATGAGCGCCGTGGACCCGCGCCTGTCCATCAACCAGGCCACCCTCAAGTACGCCACCCTCGCCCAGGCCCTCGACACCACGGTGAAGGCCGGCATCCAGGGCATCGGCCTGTGGCGCGAGCCCGTCAACGAGGTGGGCCTGGACACCGCCACCAAGATGCTGGCGGACTCCGGCCTGCGCTTCACCACGCACTGCCGCGGCGGCTTCTTCACCTTGCCCGAGGGCCCGGGCTGGACCGCGGCCCTGGACGACAACCGCCGCGCCATCGAGGAGACCGCCGCCCTGGCCGCCGCCGGTGCGGAGGGTTCCACGCCCGTGCTGGTCGTCGTGGCCGGCGGCCTTCCGGAGGGGTCCAAGGACCTCGCCGGTGCCCGCTCCCGCGTCCGCGACGCGATCGGCGAGCTGGTCCCCCAGGCCCGCGCAGCCGGCGTGACGCTCGCGATCGAGCCGCTGCACCCGATGTACGCCTCCGACCGCTGCGTGGTCTCCACGCTGGGGCAGGCGCTGGACATCGCGGCGGATTTCGGCCCGGAGGAGGTCGGCGTCACAGTCGACACCTTCCACATCTTCTGGGACCCGGACGTCGAGACGCAGATCGCCAGGGCCGGTCGCGAGGGACGCATCGCCACCTATCAGGTGTGCGACTGGAAGACGCCGCTCGCCGCGGACGTCCTCCTGTCCCGCCACTACCCGGGGGACGGGGTCATCGATTTCGCGTCGTTGACGCGCTCCGTCGTGGCCGCCGGTTACACGGGCGACGTCGAGGTGGAGATCTTCAACCAGGACATCTGGGACACGGACCACCTCACGGTGGCGAGGCGGACGGCCGAGAGCTTCGGTGCCGCGGTTTCGCCGTACCTGGGATAGCGACCCCGAGAGGAACGATGTGTGTCCGGTCGAGCGGCCACGGCAGGGCAACCGGACACACATCCCACTATGCTCACGCACATGACGACAGCGCCGGCCCGCACCGGCCAGACCCCCACCCTGCACGACGTCGCGGTGGCCGCCGGGGTGTCCCTGGCCACCGCCTCCCGCGTGCTCAACGGCTCGAACCGCAAGGTGGCCGAGTCCTACCGCGATCGTGTCCAGAGCGCCGCGGACCGGCTGGGCTACACGGCCAACGTCTCGGCCCAGGCCACGGCGAGGGGAACCTCGCCCGTCATCGCGCTCCTCGTCGCTGACATCGCCGATCCCTACTTCGGGCTCATCGCGTCGGGGGTGACCCGTGGAGCGGAGGAGCAGGGCCTGATCGTGACGATCGCCGTGACGGAGCGCGACGCGGAGAGGGAGCGCAGGACCATCCGGGCCCTGAGGGGTCAACGTCCCCAGGGTCTCATCGTGGCCGCCTCCCGCGGTCAGGAGGACGCGTCCACGGCGGACGAGTTGAGTGCCTTCGCGGCACTCGGGTCCCGCGTCGTCGGCTTCGGCGTCAACGTCGTGGGCGATCGGGTCATCCACATCGACAACGTGGGTGGGGCCAGGCTGCTGGGCGAGACCATGTCCCGTCGCGGCTACCGACGGGCCATCGTCCTGGCCGGGGCGGAAGGGGTGCGGACGTCGGACGACCGCCTGGCGGGCTTCCGTGAGGGCTTCGAGGCCGACGGCGGCGTGGTGGAACGCGTGTACCGCGGGGGGTTTTCCCGCGAGTCGGGTGTGGAGACCATGGCGGCCGCCCTGGCGGACGGCGTGGAGCCGGGCACCCTGGTGTTCGGTATGAGTGATGTGGTCGCGGTGGGAGCCGCCACCGCCGTGCGGGAGGTCGGAAGAACCGTGGGGAGCGACGTCGCCCTGTGCGGCTTCGACGACGTCCCCGTGGCCTCCGACGTGACGCCGGCGCTCACCACCGTGCGCGTTCCGCTGAGCGACGTGGGGTACCAGGCCTTCCGCGCCACGGTCGACGAGGAATGGGAGCCGGTGGCGCAGCCCCTCGAGGTGATCGTGCGGGAGAGCACCCCGATCCCTGCCCGCGCCGCGGGCTGAGCCGCACCCAGGGCGATCGCACGGCCTCGACCTCCAACGCACGAAGGGTAGTGACACATGCGCGTCATCATCGCGCCGGACAGTTTCAAGGGTTCCATCACCGCGTCGGACGCGGCCCGCGCGATCGCCGAGGGCTGGCTGGACGGGCGCCCGGGCGACGAGGTGATGCTCAGGCCCATGGCAGACGGAGGGGAAGGCACGGTCGCGGCCTTCGAGACGGCCGTGGCCGGCGCCGAGCGTCGAGCCGTCACGGTGACCGGACCGGACGGCGGGGCCCATGCCTCGCACTGGCTGGCGTTGCCCCCCACGGCCGGGGCACCCGGCGGCACCGGCGTCGTCGACCTGGCCTCCACCTCAGGCATCGAGCTGCTGGATGGGCTGCGCCCGTGGGACGCCGACTCGTTGGGGTTCGGGCAGGCCGTGGCCGCCGCGCTGGATGCCGGGGTGTCCAGATTGGTGCTTGGCATCGGTTCGAGCGCCTCCACGGACGGCGGGGTGGGTCTTCTCACGGCGCTCGGTGCCCGGTTCCTCGACGCCTCCGGGGATCAGGTGCGGCCCGGCGCGGCGGGGCTGTGCGAGGTGGCGTCCGTCGACGTGTCGGGTCTTCGCCAGGCACCCGTCGTCACGGTGCTCAGCGATGTGGACAATCCGCTGACGGGACCTCGAGGGGCGGCCGCGGTCTTCGGGCCGCAGAAGGGGCTCACGGACCCAGACGGGGTCGCGGTCGTGGACGCGGCGCAGGCGCGCGTTGCCGCGCTGCTGGGCGTGGACGAAAGCCGTCCAGGGGCGGGCGCGGCCGGCGGCGTTGGAGCGGCATTGCTGGCCTGGGGCGCGGAGCTGACCCCGGGGGCCGGCGCGGTCGCCGAGCTGATCGGTCTCCCGGCCGACGTGGAGTCGGCGGACCTGGTGATCACGGGGGAGGGCTCCTACGACGGCCAGTCCGGGGCCGGGAAGGTGCCGTCCTTCGTGGCCGGTCTCGCCCGCGGTGCCGGGGTCCAGGCGGCGCTCATCGCCGGGCGCATCACGCAGGACGCGGACCTGTCCTCGTTCCTGCGCTCGTTGTCGCTCACCGATCTGGCCGGCTCCGGCCGGGCCGCCCGGGCGGATGCCGCCCGCTGGCTCAAGGCCGCGGGCGCCGCACTCGCGCACTGAGAGCAGACCGGGCCGCGGCCCAGGGGCTGGAGCCGTCGTCGAGGGAGCCGAGAGCCCGGGGGCGACGCCGCCGGTAGGCTACATGTGGTCCTCGTCACCAGGCGTTGGACGGAGAGAGGAAGCCGAGTGGGCATCGAGGGGCGTAAGCGTCCGACCATGATCGACGTGGCTCGGAAGGCCGGCGTCTCGCACATGACCGTGTCCCGGTACCTCAACGACCAGGACACCGTCCGGCAGGCCAAGCGTGAATCGATCGAGGCGGCCATTGAGGAGCTGGGGTATCGGCCGAACATCGTGGCGCGATCCATGCGCACCCGCCGCAGCGGCCTCCTGTCCCTGCTCCTGCCTTCCACCATCAACCCCTTTTCGCCCGCGCGGCTCATTTCCGCGGCGGCCCTGGCCGCTCACGGCGAGGGCTTCGAGGTCGAGATCGTGCAGGTAGACGGCGGTGCGAAGGCCAGGACGGCGAAGGCATTGGAGCTTGCCGATTCGCAATTGGTGGGGGGCGTGCTGTCGCTGGGTTCGCTGGACCTGGACAGCCTCGCCGGTGCCGCGGCCGCCGTCCCCATCGTCGAGTTCGAGGTGTTCGACGACCACCTGCGCGGGGTCGGCCCGCTGCTGAGGGTCGACCCCGTCCCGATCCTCATGAAGCGCCTGCGGGAGCTGGGGCACCGCCACGTGTTTCACGTGGGTGGACCCGAGCGGCATCCGGCGTCGGATCACCGCCAGGCGGCCTACGAGAAGATGGCGCGCGAGCTGGGCATGCAGACGCACGGCGTGGTCCGCGGGCCGTGGACCGGCCGCACCGGACTGGCCGCCGTGGAATCGTTATCTGACGACACGCGTGTGACGGCGGTCGTCTGCAGCAACGACGAACTCGCCGCCGGGGTCATGCAGGGCGCGCAGGCGCGCGGCTGGAGCGTGCCGGAGCGCATGAGCGTGACGGGGTGGGACGACAATTCGCTGGCGGCCTTCTTGTCTCCGCCGCTCACGACCGTCGCGGTGGCCCACGAGCGTCTGGGGGTGGTGGCCGTTCAGCGCCTTCTCGCCGAAATTCGTGGGAAGGACGCCGCGGGGCTGGAGATTCCCTCCCTGAATTCCGTGGTCTGGCGCGGTTCCGTCGGCCCCGTTCCGGAGGGGTTCGGGGAGTGAAGCACCGAGGGTGGGGAGGGGCGTCGGAGGGCCCCGGCGGTACTTCACAGGAGACATCTCGCCGTGATCTACTTGTCATGAGCGCGTGACGGGCGCTACATTGGATGGAAAGCGCTCTCCGTCCGATTGGCTTCCAAGCCAACTGAAGGCCGGTCATCAGGGTTCAAAACGTTAACGTTAACGAAACGGCCCGATGCCGACGGCCGGGAGCCACACATAGACAACGCAAGGGAGCACTCGTGGACGCGAGTTTCCGATCAACGATGAGGAGGTGTTCACATGAGCGTCGTTAGCGAGCTCCGTGACCTCAAAAATGCGGGCAAGTCGAGGGGTGACGGAAAGGCGGCCTTCTGGTTCCTCCTCCCGTGGTTCATCGGTCTCTTCGCCGTCACCGCGGGACCCATGCTGGTGTCCCTGGGGTTGTCCTTCACGAAGTACAACCTTCTTCAGGCGCCGCAGTTCAACGGCCTGGAGAACTTCAAGCGCATGCTGGGGGACGAGCGCCTGCTGCATTCCTTGGGCGTGACCTTCCTGTACGTGATCGTGTCGGTGCCCCTGCAGCTGGCCTTCGCGCTCGCGCTGGCCGTGCTCCTGGACCGAGGCGTCAAGGGCCTGTCCTTCTACCGTTCCGTGTACTACCTGCCCTCCCTGATCGGCGGCAGCGTGGCCATCGCGGTGCTGTGGCGCGTGGTGTTCGGGGCGGACGGCATCTTCAACCAGTTCCTCGGAATCTTCGGCATCCACGGCCAGGGCTGGATCTCCTCGCCGAACACGGCCATCTGGACCCTGATCGCACTCAACGTGTGGACCTTCGGCGCCCCCATGGTCATCTTCCTGGCGGGCCTTCGCCAGATCCCGGTGTCGCTGTACGAGGCGGCGAGCATGGACGGCGCCGGCAAGTGGCGCCAGTTCCGTTCCGTCACGCTGCCGATGCTCAGCCCCATCATCTTCTTCAACCTGGTGCTGCAGATCATCCACTCGTTCCAGTCCTTCACGCAGGCCTTCGTGGTCTCAGGCGGAACGGGCGGCCCGGCCGACTCGACCCTGCTGTTCTCGCTGTACCTGTACCAGCGCGGCTTCCGCAACTTCGACATGGGCTACGCCTCCGCGCTCGCCTGGCTGCTGGTGCTGATCATCGGTGCCTTCACCGCCGTCAACTTCTGGGCCTCTAAGTATTGGGTGTTCTACGATGACTGATCTTTCGACCGCTACCCCCGTCGCCACGGCGAAGAAGCCCGCGCAGAAGAAGATGAAGACCAGCGTCTTCTTCTCCTGGAGCTCCACCTTCAAGCATGCAGTGCTCATCCTCGGAGCCTTGATCATGCTGTACCCGGTCCTCTGGATGGTCGTCAGCTCCCTGCGCCCCAACGACGCCATCTTCGGCGACCCGACGCTGGTGTTGAGGACGTTCAAGGTCGACAACTACGTCAACGGCTGGAACGCCCTGACCCAGCCCTTCGGCCACTACCTGATCAACTCCGTGATCGTGGTCATCGGCTGCATCGTCGGCAACCTCGTGGCCTGTTCGCTGGCCGCCTACGCCTTCTCCCGGCTGAACTTCCGCGGCAAGCGGTGGTGGTTCGGCATCATGCTCGTGACCATCATGATTCCGATCCACGTGATCATCGTGCCGCAGTACATCATGTTCTCGAAGATCGGCTGGGTGAACACCTTCCTGCCGCTCATCGTGCCCAAGCTCCTGGCCACCGACGCCTTCTTCGTCTTCCTCATGGTGCAGTTCATCCGCGGCATTCCTCGCGAGCTGGACGAAGCGGCTCGCATCGACGGCGCCGGCCACTTCCGCATCTTCACGCAGATCATCCTGCCGTTGATGGTTCCGGCTCTCGGCACCACCACGGTGTTCACCTTCATCTGGACGTGGAACGACTTCTTCAGCCAGCTGATCTACCTGACCAAACCGGAGAACTACACGTCCTCGCTGGCTCTGCGTTCGTTCGTCGACGCACAGTCCGCGACCGATTGGGGTGCGGTCTTCGCCATGAGCGTCATCTCCCTGGTCCCGGTCTTCCTGGTCTTCCTCTTCGGTCAGCGCTTCCTGCTCAAGGGCATCGCCACGACCGGCGGCAAGTGACGCGCCCGCGCCGAACAGCACTTTTCACTCACCTCGTAGTTTGAACACGAATCAAAGGAGAATCATGTTCTCGAAGAAGAATCTTTTCCGCGGCGGCGGTGCCGTCGCAGCGGCGGCGGCCATGGCCCTCGGCCTCGCCGCCTGCGGCGGCTCCTCCTCGACGGACGCCAAGAAGCTGAGCACCGACCCGGTGACCATCACGGTCGACTTCTGGGGCGGCGATGCGCGCGTGCAGGCCACCCAGAAGGTCATCGACGCGTTCGAGAAGGAGCACTCCAACATCACCGTCACGCCGCAGTACGCGGACTGGAACGGCTACTGGGACCAGCTGGCGACCTCCACGGCGGCGGGCACCATGCCCGACGTCGTGCAGATGGACGAGCTGTACCTGGCCTCCTACGCGGGCAAGGGCGCGCTGCTGGACCTCGGTACCACCAACCTGGACACCTCCAAGGTGGACGAGGCGGTGCTGGACACGGGCAAGGTGGACGGCAAGCTCTACGCCATGCCGACGGGCGTGGGCGTGTACTCGGTCGTCGCCAACGCCGATCTGTTCAAGAAGTACGGCGTGGCCCTCCCCGACGACGACACCTGGACCTGGGACGACTACGCGAAGATCGCCAACGAGCTCACGCAGAAGTCCGGCGGCAAGATCCACGGTTCCGACCAGATGGGCGGCTTCGACGCCGGCTCGGTCAAGTACTGGGCCCGCCAGGACGGCGGCGAGGTGTTCGGCGACGGCAACAAGGTCACGCTGAACCCCGACTCCCTGGCCAAGATGTGGCAGTACGAGCTCGACCTGCAGAAGTCCGGCGGCATGTGGTCCCCGGCCAACATCACCGAGAGCTTCAACGCGGGCACCTCGGCCAACGGCCTGGCCACGAGCAAGGTCGCCATGAGCACGCAGTACAACACGCAGCTGACCGCGTTCGAGGCGGCCAACAAGTCCCACTTCGTCCTGCTGAAGCTGCCCGAGCCGCAGGGGATCCACCCGAACTCCTACAAGCCGGCCATGTACTGGACCGTCTCCAGCACCTCGAAGCACCCCGCCGAGGCAGCCGAGTTCGCCAACTTCCTCGTGAACGACCCGGAGGCGGCCAAGATCATCGGCACCGATCGCGGCGTTCCGGCGAACCCGGATTCCCAGAAGGCGATCGAGCCGACGCTGACGTCGGCAGACAAGGCCGCCATCGCTTACGCCAAGCGCGTGACGCCGGGCCAGGCCCCGCTCGTGACCCCGAACGGTGCCAGCACCATCGAGGCCATCCTGCAGCGCTACACGCAGGACGTCTTCGCCGGCAAGCAGACGCCCCAGGACGCCGCCAACGCGTTCATCAAGGAACTGCAGGGCGAGATCGACGCCGCGCAGTGAGTGATCCGGTGGGGGCGGCTGCGGCCGCCCCCACCGTCATGTCCACCCTCTTTCGTCAACCAGGAGCTGCGCTCATGTCGTCCCATCCCCGGCCGTACAAGGTCGCCATCATCGGCACCGGTGGCATCGCCCGTGTCCATGCCGAGGCCCTCAGCAGCCTCGCCGACCGCGTCGACCTCGTGGCCGTCGCCGACGTCAACCTCGAGCGGGCCACGGCCTTCGCCGCGGACTTCGGCGTGCCTGCCGCCTACGCGGATGCCGCGGAGCTCCTGGCTTCCGAGTCGCTTGACCTGGTGCAGATCTGCACCCCGCCGGGCTCCCACGTGCCCCTCACCACGATGGCCATGCGCGCCGGCGTCCCCGCGCTCGTGGAGAAGCCCACGGCGCTGAGCCTGGCGGAGATGGCCCTGCTCAGGGCGGTGCAACAGGAAACCGGCGTTCCCGTGCTGACCGTGTTCCAGCACCGCTTCGGCGCCGGCGCCCTGCGCTTGCGCAAGCTCCTGGCCGACGGCGTCCTGGGGCGCCCGCTCGTGGCGGCGTGCGAGACGCTCTGGTACCGGGCCGATGAGTACTTCGAGCTCCCGTGGCGGGGCCGGTGGGACGTCGAGGGCGGCGGTCCCACGATGGGACACGGCATCCACCAATTCGATCTTCTGCTCTCCATCCTGGGGCCCTGGTCGGAGATCACCGCGTTCGCGGCCAGGCAGTCCCGCCCCACGGACACCGAGGACGTCTCGATGGCCCTGGCCCGCTTCGAGAACGGCGCCCTGGCCACCGTCGTCAATTCCGTCGTCTCGCCGAAGGAGACCTCGCGCCTGCGTTTCGACTTCGAGAACGCGACCGTCGAGGTCAACCACCTCTACGGCTACCGCGATGTGGACTGGACCTTCACCCCGGCCGAGGGCAAGGAGGCGCTCTCCGCCCTCTGGGATCTGCACGACGACTCCGAGGTGAGCGGCCACCGCCACCAGATCGCCGCCATCCTCGACGCCTTCGACGCGGGCACGCGCCCGGCGGTCGACCTCGACGACGCCTCACGGACCCTGGAGTTCGCGGCGGCGACGTACGCCTCGGCCTTCCAGGGGCGACCCGTGCGGGCCGGCGAGATCGTGGAGGGCGATCCCTTCTTCGCCAGCATGGACGGCCGGATGGTTCCGTGGGAGCCGGTCAAGGCGGCCCAAGGAACCCAGGCATGAACACCCTGCGCGTGAGGCATGAGCTGAACAGCTCCGTGACCGTCTCGGACGGGGGCGTCGAGCTCTTCGAGTACGTCTACGTCCCCGACAACCCGGAGCTGGAGTCCCCCAAGCCGTACATCTTCCCGATCAAGACCCGCGCGGGTCACGACGTGGGCCTGTACCGTCCGCACGATCACGTGTGGCACAAGGGGATCGCCTGGTCCCTGCCCGTGGTGGGGGAAGAGAATTTCTGGGGCGGCCCCACCTACGTGCACGGCCGGCACTACGTCCAGCTGCCCAACAACGGCACGCAGCGCCACGTCCGCTTCACGGAGCTCTCCCAGGAGAACGGCGTGGCCGTGATCGAGCACGAGCTGGAGTGGACCACGCAGGCGGGGGAGCGATTCTTCACGGAGAAGCGCCGCATCACGGCCTCGGTGCTCTCGGCCACGGCGTGGGCGCTGACCTTCGAGACCTCGATGCACAACGTGTCCGGCCGCGAGATCGCCCTCGGCTCCCCGACCACCAAGGGGCGGGAGAACGCCGGCTACGGCGGCCTGTTCTGGCGCGGCCTGCGCTCCTTCACGGGCGGCCGGCTCGTCACCGAGGACGCCCAGGGCGGCGACGACGTCCGGGGCCTGCGCGGCGAGTGGATGGCCTTCGAAGGCAAGCACGACCACATCGAGGCCACCTCGCTGGTGCTGATGCTGGACGACTCCGCCAACCCGCACCACCCCCCGCAGTGGTTCGCCCGTTCGGAGCAGTTCGCGGCCCTGAACCCGGCTCCCTTTTTCTCCGAGGAGCTGGTGGTGCCCGCCGGGGAAACGGTGTCCTTCCGCTACGGGGTGGGCATCGAAGACGCCGACGCGACGGCGGCGCCGGCGCTCGCGGCGGGCGTCCGTTCGGTGCTGGGCGCGCGGCGGTGAGCACCTTCCCCGGCGGGACCTCCCTCTCGTTCCTTCAGGTGTACGGCGACGCCGCGCCGGACGGCTTGTGCGGAGGCAGCCCGCACCTGCACACCGCCTCGACCGAGTGCTATGTCGCGGTCGGTGGCCGGGGCCAGCTTCACACCCTGACGAGCAAGGGGTACGCCCAGACGGACCTCAGGGACGGCTCGGTGGCCTGGTTCACACCGGGCACCATCCACCGCGCCGTCAACCTGGACGGGCTGAAGGTTGTGGTCCTCATGTCCAACGCGGGGCTCCCGGAGGCGGGGGACGCCGTCATGACCTTCCCCGCGGAGATCGTGGCCGACGTCGACCGCTACCGAGAGGCGGCCGCGTTGCCCTCCGGCGCGGGAGAGCGGGAAACGGCGGCGGCCGCGGCCGCCCGCCGGGACCTGGCGGTGCGCGGCTACCTGCCGATCAGGGATGCCCTCCTGGCCGGTGACGACCGCCCGCTCGGGGCCTTTCGCGAGGCGGCGGCGGAGATCGTCCGCTCCCGCCTCGGCTCCTGGGCCGGCATCGTCCGGAACGGACCGCTCGCCCAGGCGGAGGGAACCCTCGAGACCATCGGACGAATGCTCGACGGCGACGCATCGCACCTGGCACGGGCCGAGCTGTCCGCGGCGGGAGAACCGGCTCGTCGCTTCGGCATGTGTGGCCGGCTCAACGCCTACGACGTCTGAATCCGGAGCCGTGCCATGAAGCGGCGGCAACGAGCCAGCGAAGAACAAGACAGGAGAAGGCACGTGTACTACGGCGGGGACTACAACCCGGAACAGTGGCCTCGGGAGACCTGGCGCGAGGACGTCGCCCTCATGCGGGAGGCGGGGGTGAACCTCGTCAACGTCGGCATCTTCTCCTGGTCCAGGATCCAGCCCGCGGAGGGAGAGTTCGATTTCGCGTGGCTGGATGAGGTCCTGGAGCTGCTCCACGAGGGCGGGATCGGCGTCAACCTGGCCACCGGCACGGCCTCGCCCCCGCCGTGGGCGGTGCACGCGTACCCGGAGATCCTACCGCGGGACGCCAACGGTTCCGTGCTCGGCCCGGGGGCCAGGCAGCACTTCGCGCCGTCCTCGGCCACCTACCGCCGTCTGGCGACGGAGCTCGTGACGGCCCTGGCAGCGCGCTACGCGGATCACCCGGCCGTGAAGATGTGGCACGTCGACAACGAGCTCGGCTGTCACCTCCACCACGACTATTCCGAGCACGCCGCGAGCGCCTTCCGACGGTGGCTCCGCGAGCGTTACGGCAGCATTGACGCGCTCAATGCGGCCTGGGGGACCGCCTTCTGGTCCCAGATCTACACCGACTTCGAGCAGATCCTGCCCCCGCGCCTGGCCACCTATGTCATCAATCCGGCGCAGGTGCTGGACTTCAAGCGCTACAGCTCCGATGCGCTGCTGAGCCTGTTCACGCTGCAACGCGACATCATCCGCGCCGCGGGCGCCACCCAAGCCGTCACCACCAACTTCATGGGCGCCTTCCCACCCGCCGACTATTGGCGGTGGGCTCAGGAGATGGACGTGATCGCGGACGACAGCTACCCGGACCCCAACGACGCGGAGTCCTTCCGAGGGGCCGCCCTGGCGCGAGACCTCATGCGTTCCCTCAAACCGGGCACGCCGTGGATCCTCATGGAACAGGCCACCAACGCGGTGAACTGGCGGGAGACGAACGCGCCCAAGGCGCCGGGGCAGATGGCCGCGCTGTCGATGCAGGCCGTGGCACACGGCGCGGACGGCATCCAGTTCTTCCAGTGGCGCCAGTCCCGCCGCGGCGTGGAGAAGTTCCACTCGGCCATGGTGCCGCAGGCCGGGCTCGACACGCGCGTGTGGCGCGACGTCGTGGCGCTCGGCGAGACCCTGCACTCCCTGCCTGAAGAGTCGCCCCTGAGCCACGCCCGGATCGCGATCGTCTTCGATTGGCACAGCTGGTGGGCGTTGGAGGCCGGAAGCCACCCCGTGCGTCTGCCCTACGCCGAGATCGTCCAACGCTGGTACTCGGCCCTGCACCGCCTGCACCATTCGATCGACTTCGTCCCGCCGAGCGGGGAGCTGGCCGGCTACGACGTCGTCCTTGCCCCGTCGCTCTACCTGCTCGACGACGCCGGGGCCGCCAAGCTCAACGCCTTCGTGGAGGCCGGGGGGACCATGCTCATGACGGCGTACTCGGACGTGGTGGATGAGCACGACGCCTTCCGCGACGGCGGCTTCCTCGTGACCCAGCGCGCGGCGCTGGGCGTGCGGCTGGAGGAGTTCGGCGCCCTGGTGCCCCCGGCGGCGTCCGGGGCGTCCCTCTCCGCGGGGGAGAGCGAGGGCACCGCGTCCGCCACCGGTCCCGGCGAGAACGCCGCGCCCTTCGCGTGGGGCGCAGCCCCGGCCGGGTCGGGAGCGGGCGCGCTGCCCGCCGGGGCAGGGCTGGGACAGTACCTCGCGGAGACCATCCATCCGGAGGGGGCAGAGGTGCTGGGACGCTTCACGTCCGGCCGCCTGGCCGGCGCGCCGGCGCTGACGCGCCACGGCCACGGCGCCGGCATCGCCTACTACGTTGCGACCGTGCCGGACGACGCCGGCATGGGAGCCCTTCTGGGTTCCGTCCTCGCCGCGGCCGGGATCGAGGCCGAGGTCGAGGCACCAGAGGAGGTTGAGTTCGCCCGCCGGGGCGCCACCCGCACGGTGATCAACCACGGCGCCGCTCCCGCCGTGGTGCGGGTGCGCGACACGGGGGCGGAGATCCGTCTGGACCCCTTCGCCTGGGAGCGATGGACGGTGCAGGCGTGAACGGGCGGGCGACGGATCCCTCCGCGCGCGGGGTGACGGTCACGGAGGAGGCCGGCGGCCTGCTCCGCCTCTACCGTCCGGCGACCCCGAACGGCGTGGGCCTCGTGTGGGCCCACGGCGGCGCCTTCGTGCTGGGCGGACCCGACATGCCGGAGAGCGACTGGGTGGCCCGCGGCGTCGCGGCGCAGGGTGTCACCGTGGCGGCCCTGGACTACCGGCTGGCGCCCAACGTTTCCGGCCGGATCTCGGACCTGCCCGCCTCGACGCGCCCGCGTGCGCCCTTCCCCGCCGCCTCGGACGATGCGCTCGTCGCCTGGTCGTGGTTCCAGGAGCACGCACGCGAGCTGGGCGTCGACGCCGCCCGCATCGCGATCGGCGGTGCCAGCGCCGGCGCCAACGTGGCCGCAGGGGCGGCCCTGCGGCTCACCTCCCCGGTCCCCGTGACGGCCGACGGCATGATGCCAGACGCCGCCCTGCCGGTTTCCCCGGCGCTCGTGGTGCTGGCCTACCCCACGCTCCTGGCTCGGCAACCCGTTCCCGGGCCGGAGCTCCGCGCGGCGCTGGACGCGGACCCCGAGGCCGATCGCTTCGGTCCCGTCGCCGTGGAGGCGATGTACAGGGACTACCTGGCCGGAGAGGTGGACGGCGCGCCGGCCGCGGCGGTGCCGGGAACGGCCACGACCGTCCAGCTCTCCGCCTTCCCGGAGACGCTCATCGTCACCTCAGAGGTGGACGAGCTGCGCCTTTCCGGTGAGGACTTCGCTCGGCGCCTGGCCGTGGCCGGACGGGACGTGCGGATCGTGACCGAACCGGGGACGCAGCACGGTCACCTGAACCGTCCCGAGCTCCCCGCGGCGGCCCGGAGCCTGGGACGCATCGTCTCCCGCCTGGCTGGACTGGCCTGAGCGTCACGCCTCCCCGGGGCTCAGCGGAAGCGCAGGCCGAGCCCCGGGTGCTCGTTCTCGGTGAGGCGACCGCCCCGCACCGTGACGGGGGACGCGTCCTGCAGGGCGCCGAGTTCCCCGAAACCGGCGTCCTCCACGTCCTCCGCCCAGGGCTCGCACACGTCGTCGGGCAGGGTCAGGGCCAGCTGCCCGCTCAGCTCCGGCAGCAGGTGCGGATGCAGCTGGGCGCCGTGGCGCACCGCGAGGTCGGCGATGCGCAGGAACGGCGTGAGGCCTCCCACGCGGATCACGTTGGGCTGGACGATCTGTGCCGCGCCGGCGCGCAGGAAGTCGTCGAAGCGGTACACGGTGTGCAGGTTCTCGCCGACCGCGATGGGCACGGCGCAGGAGTCCGAGAGCCGACGGGCCAGCTCGGTGTGACCGGCCAGGTCGTCAGCGCGGAGGGGTTCCTCGATCCAGGCGAGGTCGAAGGCGGACAGGGCCTCGACGCGCTCCGTCGCCCGGTCCAGGTCCCAGCGCTGGTTCGCATCGATCATGAGATCGCGCTCCGGACCGAGCACCTCGCGCACCGCGGCGATGCGGTCCACGTCCTCGGCGAGGTCCGGCTTGCCGACCTTGACCTTGACCGCCGCGAAGCCCGCGTCCACCCAGCGGCGGACCTGCGCCACGAGTTCCGCCTGCGAGTAGTGCAGGTTGACGCCGCTGCCGTAGGCGCGCACGCCCTCGCGGCGCCTCCCGAGCAGGGCGGAGACGGCCACGTCCTCCGAGCGTGCCTGCGCATCCCACAGGGCCAGGTCCAGCCCGGCCATGGCGATGGTGGTGACCCCGCCCCCGCCGGCCTCGTGCAGGTGACGCCAGAGCTCGTCCCAGATCGCGCCGGGGCTCGCGTCGCGGCCCACGGCGAAGTCGGTCACGTCGTGGCGCAGGAGGGCGTGCACCGCCTCCGCCCCGATCTGCGGGGTCCAGGAGAAACCCCAGCCCTCGGCGCCGTCGCTGCGGACAACATGGGTGGCGATGACGCCCAGCGAGGTGACGTCGGCGGCCCACGGACGGGTCAGCGGCACCCTCGTGAGGCGGGTCTCGAAGGCGGCGATGGTGCTCACAGCGGCCCCTCGCCGCTCGCAGCGGAGAGGGCGACGTCGCGCCGGGACGTCACGGAGGCGGCGTCGGGCAGCTCGGTGCGCCAGGAGCGCCGCGCCCGCCACCCCAGCAGGCGCTCGGCCTTGGCCGTGGAGAACGCCGGCGCGGTCCCCGTGAGGACCTGCGCTGCCTGGGCCGCGGCCGGGAAGAAGCGCGGAATCAGCTCCGCGAGGGGCTCGATCGCCAGGGCGTCCCGCGCCCCCACGAAGAACGTCTGGGCGTTGGGGATCCCCGGCAGCGCGTCGAGGAGCGTGCTCACGAAGTCCGCCACGTCCCGGGCGTCCACGTAGTTGAAGACGGCGGGGGCCGAGAGCGCGGGATCGGCCAGGCGCTCGGCCACGGTGTGGCCCTGCTGGGTGGGCGCGCCCTCCCACTCCTCTGGCGCGATGACGTAGCACGGGCGGAACGCGGCCAGCCTGGCCCTGTCGCCGTGGGCACGGGCCAGCATGGCCACGGTCTGCTCGATGATCAGCTTGGAGAGCGCGTAGGCGTTGGACGGGGCGGGTGCCGTCTCCTCGTCCATCGGGAAGCGCCCGGGGTTCCAGCCCGGTGCCCCGTAGCCCAGCACCGTGGGGCTGGAGGCCGCCACGATCTTGGGGATGCCGGCCTCCACGGCCCCGCCCATGACGGAGACGGCCAGGCCGGAGTTGACGCGCATGATGACGTCCTCCGGGGCGCTGAACGGCACCGCGATCGCGGCGAGGTGGATGAGGGCGTCGGCCCTGGCCCCGGCGAGTGCCTCTCGCGTGGCGTTCGCGTCGGAGAGGTCGATCGCCAGCTGCTCGGCGTTGGCCAGCTCCGGGGCCTCGGTGACGGCGCGGTCAAGGGAAAGGACGTCGTGGCCCGCCAGGCCGAGCCCGGCGACCAGGCTGCGGCCCAGCCGCCCGGCGCCGCCCGTGACGACGATGCGGCTCATCGGGTGGCCTCCTGCAGGAAGGCGATGCCCAGCTCCGAGGTCTTCACGGGCAGCCCGGAGGCGAGGGAAAGATTGCCGGCCACCCCCACGCTGATGGAGCGGATGCCGTCCTTCCAGGTGGCGGGGCGCCCCAGGGGGTCCTCGCCCGGGCCCCGGAAGAGGTCGGCGAGCATGAGCGCGTCGCCGCCTCCGTGACCGCCCGCGCCGGAGACGATCGGCACCTCGAAGGCTTCCTCCCAGTGGCGCTGCACCAGCAGACGCTCCGCCATGGGGCGCAGCGTGTCTGCGGACTCGGCCTCGACCGCGCTGGGATCCAGCACGGGATGCAGCCCCTCCTCCATGAGAACGGCGCCGCGCTCGGTGACCTCCAGCTCGGCCCGCCCCAGCGTGCCGTTGACGGCGACCCGGTAGCCCTCCCACGGGGCGTGGGCGTTGAGCGAGTAGGACAGGGTGGCACCGGAACCGTAGTCCACCACGAGCGCCAGGTTGTCCTCGATCGTGATGCCCTCGCCGAAGACGTCGCGGTCTCGGAGGTAACCGTCGTGGCCCTCTGCGTCCAGGTACAGCGCCTTGAGTCGCGGGTCCTCCCTCAGGTCCAGCTCGAAGGGATCGTGATCGCCCTCGTGGGTGCCGCGCGCGGGACGATCGGCCAGCCCGCGCTTGGCCGCGTTCTCCGCGCCGTAGAAGCGCAGGCCGCCGGAGGCGTAGACCCGCCGCGGGGTGGAGTCGAGCCACCAGTTGACGAGGTCGAAGTGGTGGCTGGACTTGTGCACCAGCAAACCGCCGGAGTGTTCCTTCTCGCGGTGCCAGCGACGGAAGTAGTCGGCGCCGTGCTTGGTGTCCAGCATCCACGAGAAGTCCACCGAGGTGACCTCGCCGATGGTGCCGTCCAGGATGACCTGTCGCAGGGCGGAGTTCCGCGGGGAATAGCGGTAGTTGAAGGTCAGGACCACGTTGCGGCCGGTGCGCTCGGCCGCCTCCTCGATGCGGGCGGCGCTCGGCGCGTCGATCGTCAGCGGCTTTTCCACGACGACGTCGGAGCCCGCCTCGAGCGCGCGGACGATCAGCTCGGCGTGGAGGTAGTCGGGCGCCGCGACGACGACCCGGTCGACGCGTTCCTCGGCGATCATGTGTTCCAGCGCCTCGGGGGCCCACACGGTGGGGGAGGCGAATCCGCGATCGGCGACCAGCTGGGAGTAGTACTTGGCGCGTTCGGGATTGGGCTCGCAGAGCGCCACGAGTTCGGCGACGTCGGAGTGCTCGGTGGTCATGGCGTCGATGTACATCTGGGCGCGGTGCCCCGTGCCGACCACCGCATAGCGCAGGCGAGACATGGAGGTCCTTTCACGAAGGAGTGAGGAAACGTTTTCTTGCTACACCGACTCTAGTGCCGGCGACGCGTGGGCGCAATCACTCGGCGGAGGCGGGCCCGGTGCTGGAGCGAGGGGCGAGGGTTGGCTGGAGCACGATGTTCGCATTGAGCGGATGACCCTCCAGGCGGGCGTGGAGCGCGCTCCAGGCCATGCGCCCCAGTTCCATCACCGGAACCGTCACGGTCGTGAGCGGTGGGGTGGTGAAGCGCGAGAACGGGATGTCGTCGAAACCCGCGAGGGAGAGGTCCTCGGGCACGCGGACGCCCCGTTCGGTGAGGGCGCTGAGGAGCCCCATGGCCACGAGGTCGTTGTAGGCCAGCACCGCCGTGGCGCCGGTCTCCAGGACGGCGTCGGCGCTGCGGGAGCCGCTGTCGAAGTCGACGCCGGCCGGCAACTCGTCGACCGTGAGGTCGGCGAGTTCGACCATGGCGCGGTGCAGGGCCCCGAGTCGCGCGGTGTTGGACGCGCTGTGGGTCGAGCCGGCGAGGTAGGCGAGATGGCGGTGGCCGAGCCCGTGCAGGTGCTCCACCAGTGCGTACAGCGCCTCGCCGTAGTTGCCGGAGATGGTGTCCGTGCCGTCGAAGGGCTCGCGGTTGATGACGACGGTGGGGTGCGGGTCATCGAGAAGCCGCGAGAGGTCCTCCCGGGCGGAACGTGGCGCGCACAGGACCAGGCCGTCGGTGCGTTGGCGCAGCTCGCGGATCAGCACCTGTTCCTCGTCCACCTGCTCCGCCGAGTCCGCGATGAGCACGTGGAAGCCGTCGGCCGAGGCCGCCCTGCTGATGCCGCGCAGGAGCGCCTGGAAGGTGGGATTCTCCAGGTCGGGAACCAGCACCGCGACGGTCTGTGTCCTGCCCAACTTGAGGCTGCGGGCCAGCGGGCTGGCGGTGTACCCCAGCTCGGACGCGGAGGCGCGGACGCGATCGGCCATGTCGCGGTCCACCTTGGGGTTGCCGTTCATCACCCGCGAGACGGTGGCCAGGGAGACGCCAGCGTGCTTGGCCACGTCGGTGATCGTGGCGCGCTTGTTGGCGGCGTGGGGTGGGAGGGAATCGGTCTCGCGTGGCATCCCTTGGATCCTAGCGTGAGCCGCGATACATTCGCGGGAAAACGTTGTCTCATTCGAGGGGTTGAAGTGCCGGGTTCATTGCAGGATCGACTTGCCAAACGGGAGCGCGTCGGCGAGGCACGTCGGAGAGCGGGTCTCGACGCCGTCGCCCTGACGTCCCCCGAGGCCGTCTCCTGGTACCTCGAGGGCGCCAGGACTCACGTGTCCTTGGCGGGCGCGCCCGTCGTGGCCGTGCTCGCGGCGGAGCGGGGAGACACCATCGTGGTGCCGGAGAGCGAGCGGGACCGACTGGTGGCGGAGGAACTCCTCCCGGAGGACGCGGGGTCCGTGCTGGCGCTGGATTGGCAGGAGCCTGTCGCCTCCGCCGCCGTCTTCGACGGGGTGGCGGGCGAGGCGTCCCTGGCCGCCGAGCTCCGCGCGGCGAGGGCCTCACTGCTCCCCGCGGAGACGGGTCGCTTCGAGGCGCTGGGGGCGGACGTCGCGTCCGCGCTGACCGCCGTCGCCGCGACGGCGGACTCCACGGTCTCCGAGCGGGAGCTCGCGGCCAGGGTGGGTGAGGCGCTGCTGCGTCGCGGGATAGACCCGCTCGTGGTGCTCGTGGCGGGAGAGGGGCGCCTGGCGCACCGTCACCCCCTGCCGACGTCGTCGCCGCTGGGACCCCGCGCCATGATCGTGGTGTGCGGACGCCGCCACGGACTGATCGCCAACGCGACGCGATGGGTGAGCGGCGTCGGGGAGCCCGAGGGGCAGGGGAGGATCCTGGCCGTCGAGGCCGCGTACCTGCGGGCCAGCGTGCCGGGAGCGCGCTTGAACGACGTCCTGGCCGCCGGTGCCGCGGCCTATGCGGCGAACGGCTTTGCGGCTGATGAGTGGCGGCGTCATCATCAGGGTGGGGCGGCCGGCTACGCGGGCCGAGACCCCCGGGCCACCGAGGCCACGGGGGACGTGCTGCACCTGGGGCAGGCGATGGCCTGGAACCCGAGCGGACCGGGGGTGAAGGTGGAGGACACCGTGCTGATCGGGGAGGCGGGCGTGCGGGTCCTCACGGCTGACCCGGCCTGGCCCACCGTCTCGGTTCAGGGGCTGGCTCGTCCCGCGGCCTGGGAGATGGCTCGATGACCCCGGCTCGCGTCGCGGTCGTCGGAACCGGCTGGCGGGCCGGCTTCGTCCTGGACATCCTGCTGGCGCTTCCGGGGCGATTCGAGGTCGCGGGTGTGGTGGCACGCAGCGCGTCCTCCGGGCGTCCCTTCGAGCGGCGTGCCACGGTCTTCGTGGGGCTCGAATCGCTGCTGTCGGCGCAGCGACCGGACTTCGTGGTCCTGGCCGTTGCCCCGGAGCTGGCCCGTGAACCCTTACTTTTCCTGCGGGACGCCGGCGTGCCCGTCCTCCTGGAGACGCCGCCGGCGGCGGCCCTCGACGAGTTGCTCTCGCTGCATCGCGAGCTCGGGACGGGGGCCTTTGTGCAGGTGGCCGAGCAGTACCACCTCCAACCGCAGATCGCCGCCGCGCTCGCCGTGGCCGACTCGGGGCGGCTCGGTCGTGTGGACGAGGCACGGGTGTCGCTGAACCATGGTTGCCACGCCATGAGCGTCATGCGTCGGGGCCTGGGGCTCGGCTTCGAGGGCGGCGTTGTGACGGCGACGACGTACTCGACGTCGATCATCGCCGGGCCGGGCCGCGGCGGTGCCCCGACCGCGGAGCAACGGCTGGGGGCCGTGACGACGCTGGCGCACCTCGACTTCGACGGGCGCCACGGCTTCTACGATTGGAGCCACCAGCAGAATCGTTCCTGGATCCGTGAACCGCGGCTCTTGCTCCGCGGTGACCGCGGTGAGATCTCCGGCGGCATGGTGCGCCATCTGGAGGAGTTCGACGCCCCGGCGGAGGAGGCGTTCCGCCGGGTGGAGGCGGGCCAGGGGACCAACCTCGAGGGCAAGTACCTCCGTGGCATCCGGCTCGGAGGCGAATGGGCCTACCGCAATGCCTTCGCCCCCGCGCGCTTGCTGGACGACGAGATCGCCGTGGCCTCCTGCTTGGGTGGCATGGCCCGCTATGCCCGGACGGGCGAGGAGTTCTACTCCCTCGCCGAGGCGTCGCAGGACCAATACCTGGCCCTGTGCATCGGGGAGGCGGCGCGGAGCGGCGCACCGGTGCGGTTCGACAAGCAGTCCTGGGTCGGCTGAGGCCTCGGCGGCGCACCGTGCCACCCGGCCGTGTTCGTTAACGATCACATCTTGACGATCGTGATCTGGGTCACCTAGTGTCTGAGCACGCGAGAAGACGTTTTCTCTCCCGTCATCACCCTTGTCTCACGACCACCCCTTGAAGGAGAACCATGCGTTCGAGCAAGATCATGCGTCGCGGCTTCGTCGCGGCGGTCGCCGTCATGGCGCTGGGGCTGTCCGCCTGCGGCGGAAGCTCCGGAGCCGACCCCAAGGCCCTCAGCGACGATCCCGTGACCATCAGCTTCACCTTCTGGGGCGGCGACGCCCGCGTCGAGGCGTCGAAGAAGGCCATCGCAGAGTTCGAGAGCGAACACAAGAACATCACGGTGGAGCCGCGCTTCGCGGACTGGACGGGATACTGGGACCAGCTGGCCACCCAGTCGGCCGCCGGCGACGCGCCGGACGTGATCCAGATGGACGAGCTGTACCTCTCGAGCTACGCCCAGCGCGGCGCGCTGCTGGACCTCGGGACCACCAACATCGACACCTCCAACACGGACGCGTCCGCGCTGGAGCTCGGCAAGGTGGACGGCAAGCAGTACGCCCTCACACACAGCGTGGGTCTCTCTGCGATCGTGGCCAATGCGGACCTGTTCAAGAAGTACAACGTGCCGCTGCCGGACGACGACACCTGGACCTGGGACGACTTCCAGAAGACCGCGGACGCCCTGACCAAGAACTCCAAGGGCGCCATCCACGGCACCGATCAGATCGGCGGCTACGACGCCCTGAGCCTGAAGTACTGGGTCCGGGCGGACGGCGGCGAGGTGTTCGACGAGAACGGCAAGGTCGTCATGGACCCGGCCTCGCTCGCCAAGATGTGGGAATTTGAGATGGGCGTGCAGAAGTCCGGAGGCATGCTCTCCCCGGCCGCCATCACGGAGAGCTTCAACGCGGGCATCTCGGCGGAGGCCATGGCCACCAACAAGGTCGCGATGTCCCATCACGCGAACACCCAGATCGTGGCCCTGGCCGCCGCCAGCGGCCAGCACTTGGTCCTGCTCAAGCTGCCGGAGCCCCAGGGCGTGCACCCGCAGTCGCTCAAGGCCGGCATGTACTGGACCATCTCGTCCTCCAGCAAGCACCCCGCGGAAGCTGCCGAGTTCGTCGACTTCCTGGCCAACAGCGACGAGGGCGGCAAGATCCTGGGCGTCGAGCGTGGCGTTCCCGCCAATTCACACGTCCGCGAGGTCATCAAGCCGGACCTCACGGACAACGACAAGGCGGCCATCGAGTACATGGACCGCGTCACGCCGGGCGATACCGTTCCGGTCGTGACCCCCAACGGCGCGAGCACCGTCGAGGCCATCCTGCAGCGCTACACCCAGGAGGTCTTCGCAGGGAAGACCTCGCCGGAGGACGGGGCCAAGGCCTTCGTCAAGGAGCTGCGGGGCGAGATCGACGCCGCACAGTAGCGGCAAGCGCAGCAACGCCGGAAGGAAGGCGAGGGGGAGCGGCCGACGCCGTTCCCCCTCGCGTGTCGTTCCGTTCCACCACCGAAGCGAAGGAATCACGCCGTGCCGCATTTCGACCTGCCCCTCGAACGACTCCGCGAATACCGTCCGCAGGTTCGCCGGCCGGACGACTTCGACGAGTTCTGGCGCCTCACCCTGGGCGAGTCCAGGGCGGCGGCCCGGCCGCCCGCCGTCGAGCGGGAGGAGACGGGCCTCAAGCTCGTGGAGAGCTACGACCTCACGTTCTCCGGCTACGCCGGCCAGCGGATCAAGGGCTGGGTCCACGTCCCGGCGGGTGTCACGGCGCCGCTTCCCGTGGTCGTGGAGTTCCACGGCTACAGCGGTGGTCGCATGCTCGGATGGCAGAACCACACGTATGCGGAGGCCGGGTACGCCCACGTGGTGATGGACAGCAGGGGCCAGGGCTGGCGGGGTGCCGTGGCGGACACACCGGACGCGGACCCTGGCGCCGGGATGGGCACCGTGCCAGGCGTCATGACGCGCGGCATACGCTCGGCGCAGAGCTACTACTACCGCCGCATGATGACGGACGCCGCTCTGATCGTGGACGCGGCGCGCCAGCTGCCCTGGGCGGATCCCTCACGCGTTGCCCTGACGGGCATCAGCCAGGGTGGTGGCCTGGCCATCGCCGCGGCGGGCCTCTCGGAGGGCATCGCCGCCGTGGCCACGGACGTTCCGTTCCTGTGCCACTTCGAACGGGCGCTGCGCATCACCGACAACGATCCCTACAGCGAGATCGTCACGTACCTCGCCAAGTACCGGGATCGCGTCGAGGAGACCATGCACACTCTTTCCTACTTCGACGGCGTGAGCCTTGCCGCCCGCGCGAACGCCCCGGCCATCTTCTCCACCGCCCTGCGCGACCAGACCTGCCCGCCCTCCACGGTGTTCGCGGCCTTCAATGCGTGGGGGCATCCGGAGAAGGACATGACGGTCTACCCCTTCAACGCCCATGAGGGCGGGGGAGAGCACCGCATGCTGGACCGGCTCCGCTTCTTCGAAGAGCGCCTGGGGGAGTGAGCCAGGCTCGTTCCCCTTCCCCGGAAGGGGAACGAGCGCGGCTCAGCCGTTTTTCTCTTAGGTGGAGGGTGGCATTTTTTGGCCGAGGGGGGCGGTGAGGAAGTGGGCGCCCATCGGGAAGGCGGGGTCCACGGCCGTCTCCTCGGGAAAGCGCTCGGCGAAGATCTCCGAGTCGTCCTTCAGTGTGTAGCCCAGGGCCGCGGCACCGGCCTGGGAGGTCCAGGCGCGGGTGTTGTTCGAGACGCCCCAGACCACGGTGTACGTCTGGCGCAGGGGGTTCTCCAGGGCGGCGTCGATGAGCCCGACGCCGTCCCGGGGGGAGAGCCACAACGGCAACCGTGCCCCCATGAGGGGCGCCTCGTAGCAGTGGCCGATCCGGATCGCTACGCCGGTGAGCAGGCCACGCTCGGCGTACAGGCGCAGCAACTCCTCACCGGCGGCCTTGGAGAAGCCGTAGTAGGTGTCCGGGCGGGCCGGGGCGTCATCGCGCAGGCGCCCGTACCCGTCGTCGAACTCCCCGGTGGCGTCCGCGGCCGTGTAGAAGCCCACGGCGTGGTTGGAGGAGGCGAACACGAAGCGGCGCACACCGTTCTCGGCGGCGGCCTGGAGCAGGTTCCGGGTGCCGGTGACGTTGACCTCGAGGATCGCCTCCCAGGTGTTCTCCACGGAGAGGGCACCCAGGTGGAGCACATCGGTGACGCCCTCCATCGCCGCCGCGATCAACGCCGGGTCGTCCACACCGCCCAGGACCTGGGTGATGTCCTCCCTCCCGGCCAGCTCAGCGGGCAGCGCAGCCGGATCCAACACCCGGTAGGACACCCCGGGCCGAGCGGGCCGGGACAGATACATCCGCCCCACCAACCCCGCCCCACCGGTGACGAGGATGAGGCGGGGAGCCGGGGCGGCGTCGTCGCGCACCTTCTTCACCATCGGGTGGGCTCGGCGACGTACTCGGGGTGGATGGATTGCATGTAGCCGGTGTCGTCGCGGGTGCGGATGTCGGTGTCGAGGTATTGCCGGTGCAGGCGGGCCAGGGCGTCCTCGTCCAGTTCCACGCCCAGGCCTGGGGTGTCGGGGACGGTGACGGCGCCGTTGGTGAAGGAGAGGACGCCGGGTTTGATGATCTCGTCGGTTTCGCGTTTCCAGGGCCAGTGGGTGTCGCAGGCGTAGTCGAGGTTGGAGGTGGCGCCGGCGAGGTGGACCATGGCGGCCAGGGAGATGCCCAGGTGGGAGTTGGAGTGCATGGACAGGCGCAGTCCCCAGGTTTCGGCGATGCCGCCCAGGAGGGCGGAGCGGCGTAGTCCGCCCCAGAAGTGGTGGTCGGAGAGGATGACGTCCACGGCGCCGCGTCCGTCTTGGGAGGGGGTGGCCATGGATGCGGGGAGGTGTTCGAAGGCGACGACGGCCATGTTGGTGGCCAGAGGTAGGGGTTGGGCGGCGCGGACGCGGCCCATGGCTTCGATGCCGCGGGTGGGGTCCTCGAGGTATTCGAGGGTGTCGGCGAGGCGGTGGCCGATGCGGATGGAGGTCTCTTCGGACCAGACGGCGTTGGGGTCCAGGCGCAGGGGTAGGCCGGGGAAGCGTGCTGCGAGGGCCTCGATGGCCTCGGCTTCCTGGTCCGGGTGGAAGACGCCGCCCTTGAGCTTGAGGGCGGTGAAGCCGTAGTCGTTCACCATGGCCTCGGCCTGCGTCACGATGCCTTCGGGGGTGAGGGCCTCTCCGTAGGGGTCGGGTTCGTGGCCGGGGTGTCCGGCCCACTTGTAGAAGAGGTAGCCGCTGAAGGGGACGGTGTCGCGGACCTTGCCGCCCAGCAGGGCGTGGACGGGCAGGCCCAGGAGTTTGCCTTGGATGTCGAGGGCTGCGACCTCGAAGGGGGAGAAGACGCGGTCGGGGGTGGCTGATCCCGTGACCATGCCGGACATGCCGTGCCCGCCCTTCACGGTGTCGTTTTTCAGGGCGGTGGTGATGGCTTGGCGCAGGGTGGTGGTTTCGAAGACGTCGGTGCCGATGAGGGAGGGCACGACGGCGTGCAGGCGGGCCAGGTGACCGGCGTCGCCGTAGCTTTCGCCCAGGCCCGTGATGCCGGCGTCGGTGCTCACCTGGACGATGGTGCGCAAGGCCCAGGGCTCGTGCACGCCCACCGAGTTCAGCAGTGGCGGGTCGGCGAATGCGACCGGGGTCAGCGTGACGTCCGTGATGCGGGCGGAGGGGCGAACGGTCGGGCTCATCATGCTCCTGTGATCTGGCGGGACGGTTCCGGGCTGCGGGTGCTGACGCGCCATTCGGCGTCAACGGGCGGCAGCTCGTCACCGGTCGTGAGGTAGACGCGGTCCACCCGCAGCCCGGACTTGCGGGCCAACAAGGAAAGCGTGTGGTCACCGGCGTCCAGCTCCAGCTCGGTCACGAGGGCCCAGAGCCACAGCTGTCGCGTGCCATAGCTGCACATCTCGCCGCCGGAGAACTGCTCGGAGGGGTCCTGGATCTCGCCGTCCAGGGCCAGGACGAAGGCGTCGTCGGCGGCGTCGTCGTACTTGAGCAGGAACCAGGCACGGTAGCTGCCCTCGGTGCCCACACGCAGCGCGTAGTGCAGCCCGGGTGCCTCCGCCGGGTCCGCGAAGACCCGCCCGCGCGGGGTCACGTGCATGGCCAGGCCCGTGCCGCCGTCCGACTCGGCGAGGGTGTGCGTCCACTCTTCGCCGCCGGCGCCCGGGGTCCGCCACGAGGAATCATCGCCCGAGAGCGCGGACTCGGCCTCGATGGCGAGGCGGCCGCCGGATTCCAGCCAGGTGCCCGTGCCGAGGAGGGCGACGACGTCGCGCTCGCCTTGCAGGGGCGAGGCGTAGCGGGGCGCGCCGAGGCGTTCCTGCGGCACGGCCAGATTCCGGCGGAAGGTGGTGTCGCCCTCCCAGAAGCCCTCGCCCGCGTAGACCTGGTCCGGCAGGGGGACGGCGGCCACGTCCGTGCGGTAGAGACGATTCGCGACGGCGTCCAAGCGGCCGGAGTCGGCGGCCGAGGGCCGCGTCGCGAGAACCGGTGTCCGCCCCGTCGCGGTGTGGTAGCTGAAGGCAGGTCCCAGATTGCTCGCGGGCGCAGGGCGGGTGCGCAGGAAGAGCTTCATGATGACCACGCCGGCGTCCACGGCGTGCACGCGAAGGGTGTGGGTGCCGGCCTCCAGGCGTGGCAACCGCACGCGCAGGCGGTCCACATTGTCCTGGATGGCGAGCTCCCACCCGCCGCGCTTCTCGTCCGTGATCTCGCTGGAGACCTCCACCGGTTCGAGGTCGTCGACGCCCACGAGCACGCGGATGGCGCCCGTCGCATTGAGGGTCGGCAGGCGGTCCAGCTGCAGCTCGTGCTCGCCGGCCGTGCTCAGGTGGAAGGTGTAGTCCAGGCGGCCCGAGGCGACGCCCGACCCGGCCGCGCCGCGGGCCTCCACGGCGGGGACCCCGTAGCGGCCCAGGTACGGCACGGCTCTCCAGCCCCCGGCCTCGGCGCCCAGGGCCGCGACCGGATGAGCGACGACGCCGGCGGCACCGCCCGCGGCGGCGTCGGCCAGGGTGGCGACGACGCCGGTGGCACCGTCCGGCCGGGCGGGCGCCAGGCTCACGGCGCCGTCGGCCTCCACCGCACCGACGAAGCCGGTGGGCAGGACGGGGGCCGCCGCGGCCGCGACGACGATCGTGAGTTCGGCGCCCGTCGACGTGTCCGTCACGAGGATTCGACCGGCCCGCGAGGCGGCGAACTCGTCGGTCACCGAGACCCAGAGACGCGACTCCGTGGCGACGGTCCCGGCGGTCTCCGAAACCGTGATCCACGGGTCCGCCGTGACCGTGAAGTCGACGGCCTCCGCGCCCGTGGAGTAGAGGTCCACCCACTTGGCGGCGGCGCCGAAGGCGTCGAAGCGTAGGGCGGGTGCGGCGTCGTCGGACACTTGGTCCTGGGCGAACGCACCCAGCCCGCGGCCCGTGCGCCGCAGCGACGGTGAGAGCGCAGGGTACATCGGCATGACCGGAGGCGGGAAGGCCTCCGGCGTGAACATGAGCTCCCAGCGCCCGCCGTTCATGGTGTGGTTGTAGAAGTGGATGAGCGCTCGGCGCTGGGCCTCGAAGCGGCGGGAGGCCGCAACGTACGCGTCCGCCGCGGCGGCGCGGCCCTGGGCCTGCGCCAGGCGGCTGCGATCGGCGTTCACCCACTGCGCGTTGACGAGGTAGGAGAAGTGGATCTTGACGGCGAAGAGCTGGAAGAAGGTGTCCCGCTCCTCCTGCGGCAACGTGTCCAGGATGGCCGTGGTGCGCTCGTCCAGGCCGCGCAGGGCCTCGAGCCGCGCCGAGGCCTCGTCCTCCCCGATGCCCGAGAAGACATCTGCGGCGAGATGCTCGATCTTGCGCTGGTTGTTCAGCCGGTAGTACTCGCGGTAGATGGCCCCGGCCTCCGCGCCGTGGCCGCCGCTGAACTTCTCGTCGATCCACGCGGCCACGAAGTCCTGCACGTCCGCCGTGCGCTCGGTGCGCCCGGCCTCCCACGCGGTGCGCAGGAAGTACTCGGTCTCGATCTCGAGGGGCTTGAGGCCGCCCACGTTGTCCACCCAGAGCCGGCGGATGCCGTTGTCCCACGCCTTGCGCAGCTCGTTCTGCATGAGGGCCAGCGGCGTGGAGGAGGTGGCCAGGTAGCTCGTGGTCATGTTGGACCAGTACGAGGAGTGGTAGTACAGGCCGTTGCCGCCGGAGCGGGCGCGCTCGGCCTCGGAGGGGAAGCGACGGATGTGGCCGAAGTTGTCGTTGGCCCACACCAGGGTGACGTCGTCCGGGACCTGGAGCCCGGCGTCGTACAGGTCCAGCACCTCCTTGTAGGGGACGAAGATCTGCGGGGAGTCGCTCGGTTCCCCGCCGCGCACCTCGGAGAGGAGGGCCCGCTGGTCGGCGATGACCGTCTGCAGGAGCTCGACGCCGGCCTGGCGGCGCTGCTGATCGCTGAGGTCCTGGCCGTCGATGGCGGCGGTGACGAAGCCAGAGTCGTGCACGCCTCGCATGCCTACGGTCCACGTGGCCTCGTAGTCGCGGTTCTGCTCCACGCTGCCGCGCCAGTACCTCTGGAGCATGTCGCGATTGTGGCCGGGGATGGAGTAGTCGTACTCGACGGTTTCGCCCTGCTCGGCGACCCACGGGCGGAACTCGTGCTCGTTGCTGCGCAGGAGCATGTCGCAGTGGCTGGTGCCCACGACCACGCCCATCTCGTGGGCCAGGGAACCGTTGCAGGGGTCGTGGTTGAAGGCCCCCACGTGCATGGCCGGCCAGATGTAGTTGCCCTTGAGGCGCAGGAGGAGCTCGAAGATGCGCTCGTAGCTCTCGGGGCCGATGGTGTCGTCGCCCGTGTGCTTCCTGGCCCAGTGGTAGAGCTCCTCCTCGTCGTTGAGGAAGATGCCGCGGTAGCGCACCGAGGGGTGGTCCGCCACGAGGGTGTCGGCTGCCAGGCTGAAGTGGTCTCGTTGCTTCACGGCGACGTCGCCCCACCAGTACCAGGGGGAGACGCCGGCGGCCTCCGCCAGCTCGTAGACGGCGTAGACGGTGCCGCGGCGGTCCGTGCCCACCAGGTACAGCTCCTCGTCGACGAGGCCGATCTGGAAGCCCTCCCAGAGAGGAGCGCCGTCCTCGTCGTGGAGGCGGGCCACGTCCAGGCGGCCGTCCGCCACGGCGGCGTCCACGAGCGGGGAGGCACCGAGGGTTCCGACGACGATGCGGGCGCCCCGCGCGTCGTCTTGGCGCGTGGTGGCGGCGCCAACGGAGGAGGCCAGGTCGCGGACCAGGTCGTCGACGGCGCGCAGCACCGCCGAATCCTCACCCGGATGGACCGCGATGCCCAGGGGCAGGCCGCGTTCGGCCACCGTGGTGCCCGCCGCGGGGGAGGAGGGGCGGGTGGACAGGGGGACGAGACGAGTCCGGGACATGGCCTGCTTTCGGGGCTACCGGGAGGGAGGGGAAGGGCTTGCGGGACGCTGGAGGTCCGCGCCGTCGCAGACGTTGTTAACGTTCACTTTTTTGCCCGTTCGTCAGTTTAGTGAGGAATCTCGCAGGAGGGCAAACGGTGTCGGCGGCGGAGAGGCGCGTGGGGGCTGTGGCGCAGTCGCGTTGACATGGTGATCTAGCTCACTTAGAGTCGCAGGCATCGATGGGAATGCGCTTTCCCAATTCGTCCGAAGTTCAGAGGCCAAGGATCTCCATGTCGATTCAGCAGATCGCACCCACCCCGCGCTCCCGCGTTGGCAGCGGCGGCGAGCCCAATGGATTCGTGCGGTGGTGGGGCAAGAACTGGCACCCCATCGCCTTCGTCATCGTCCTCGTCGCCGTGTGGTGGCTCGTGACGGCGATGCAGTGGGTGCAGCCGTTCATCATTCCCTCGCCGGGGGACACCTGGCGCGCCTTTGCGGACAACGGGAGCTACCTTGCGCACAACACCTGGGTGACGAGCTACGAGACCGTCATCGGATTCGTGATCGCCGTCGTGATCGGACTGCTCGTCGCGGTCGTGATGGTCTACTCCAAAGGCATGGAACAGACGCTTTATCCGGTGATCCTCTTCGCCCAGGTGATCCCCAAGATCGCCATCGCACCGTTGTTCATCGTGTGGCTCGGCTTCGGCATGGCTCCCAAGATCTGGGTTGCCGTGCTGATGGCCTTCTTCCCGGTGGTGATTTCCGGGCTGGCCGGCCTGCGAAGCATCGACCCCGAGATCCTGGAGCTGACCTCCACGATGGGCGCCAGCCGTTGGAAGACCTTTCTCAAGGTGCGCCTGCCCGCCGCGCTGCCAGAGCTGCTGTCCGGTCTCAAAGTCGCGGCCACGCTCGCCGTGACCGGTGCCGTGGTCGGCGAGTTCGTCGGCGCCAATGAGGGCCTGGGCTACGTGATCCTGCAGGCCAACGGAAACCTGGACACGGCCATGCTGTTCGCCGCGCTCATCATCATGTCCCTCCTGGGCGTGGTGCTCTTCCTGATCATCCAGATCGCCGAGAAGTTCCTCATCCCGTGGCACGCCTCCAAGCGCGATGTCGGCGCCACCACCGTCCGCCTCTAGTCCGCCCCCTCACGAAAGCAGGTCCTTCGATGAAGAAGTCACGCACCCTTGCAGCCTCCCTCGCCGTTTTCGCCGCTTCGGCCCTCGCCCTCACCGCCTGCGGCTCGGGTGGCTCCGCGCCCCAGGCCGGCAAGGATGGAACGACAGACGTCACGCTCATGCTCAACTGGTATCCCTACGGCGAGCACGCACCGTTCTACTACGGTGTGGAGAAGGGCATCTTCAAGGAGCACGGCATCAACCTCAAGATCGAGGCCGGTCAGGGCTCCACGAAGACGGCTCAGGCCGTGGGGCAGAACCAGGTGGACTTCGGTTGGGCCGACACCCCCGCCGTCCTGGCCAACATCGACAAGGGCGTGAAGATCAAGAGCGTCGGGGTTTTCCTGCAGACCACTCCGTCGGCCGTCCAGGTCTTCGCGGACTCGGGTATCAATTCGCCCCAGGATCTCAAGGGCAAGACGATCGCGGTGTCGGCCGGGGACGCGCCGACGACGACCTTCCCCATGTACCTCAAGGCCGTGGGCCTCTCCGCTGGTGACGTGAAGCAACAGAACCTCGACGCGGCGGGCAAGATCTCGGCGATGCTGTCCGGGAAGGTCGACGGGCTCATCGGATTCGCCCACGACCAGGGCCCGACCGTGGCGTCGAAGAGCGGCAAAGAGGTCAAGTACCTGCGCTATTCGGATGCGGGGCTGAACTTCTACAGTAACGGGCTCATCGCGCCTGACAAGACGATCGGCGACAACGCCGATCTCGTCAAGGAAATGGTGGCCGCGACCTCCGAGGCCTTCACCGCCGCGGAGGGCGACCCGGATGCGGCGGTGGCGGCCATGGACGGCAAGGACCCGCAGATGCCGGCCAAGGACGTGCTGAGCAATCAGTGGAAGGAGACCATCAAGGTCCTTTCCACGGAGGCGACGAAGGGCAAGGCCCCCGGCGTCAATGACCCGGCCGATTGGGACGCCACGATCAAGGTGCTGGGAGACGCGGGCCTGATCTCGGGTGGCGGTAGCGCGGACAAGTACTTCGACGCTTCCTTCGCCCCCAGCAAGTAGTCCACGACTCCGTTACAGAAACGCCTCGAGCGGGAGAGAACTTTCATGACTTCGACGGCCGGCGCGGACGCGCTGCTGAACATCTCCGACCTCCAGATCACCTTTGCTTCCAAGCGAGGTCAGGTGACGGCACTCGAGGGTGTCGACCTGGATGTCCAGGAGGGCGAATTCCTGACCATCGCCGGGCCGTCCGGCTGCGGCAAGTCGACCCTGCTCAAGGCCGTGGCGGGCCTGATGATCCCGAGCGCCGGCACCATCAGGCTCCGGGGGGACGAGGTGAAGGGACCCCGTCAGGACATCGGCTACGTCTTCCAGCGGGCGGCGCTTCTTCAATGGCGCAACGTGCGGGGCAACATCCTGCTCCAGGCGGAGATGCGGGGCATGGACTCCCGCAAGGCGAACGCGCGTGCCGATGAGTTGATCGAGATGACCGGGCTGTCCGGCTTCGAGAAGGCTCTTCCGCACGAACTCTCGGGTGGCATGCAGCAACGCGTCTCATTGTGCCGTGCGCTGCTGCACGAGCCCAGGGTCCTGCTGATGGACGAGCCGTTCGGCGCGCTGGACGCGCTGACCCGCGAGAAGATGAACGTGGAGCTCAACCGCATCTGGGCCAAGACGGGTACCACCGTTCTCCTGGTGACCCACTCCGTGGCCGAGGCCGTCTACCTGGCCAGCCGTGTCATCGTGATGACCCCTCGTCCGGGAACCATCATGGAGGAACATCGAGTGGACCTGCCCGTGGAACGCGCCTATTCGCCCACGATGGAGACGCCGGAGTTCCACCGGGTGTCCAGTCGGGTGCGAGAGTTGCTGGGCGCACCCGCCGTGGCCGACTGAGCAGGGTCCACCAGTAGTAGCACGCCAAGGGGCGGCTTCCTTCATCGGGAAGCCGCCCCTTCGGCGTGCACGGCGGCGGGACCCTCTCCTGATCGATTCGGGGCTCGCGGATCGGACGCGCCCTCGGCCCATCAAGTCCGTTTCGGGAAGTGCCCTCAGCCACGGTGCTCCTGGCGCACGCGGCGCAGCCCCCGGAAAAATCGAGTCGCTGGGGACAGATCGAGTGGTGCGCAACGCGATTTGTCCCCAGCGACTCGAAACGATTCTTCGAGCCGTGGGCGACTCGAAAAGCGAAGCAACGCCCCCTGGGTGACCGTAGAGGAGCGCCCCCAGCGCCGGCTACGCGCCCAGCCCCACCTTGGGACGGGCCCACGAACGTCCGGAGGTGTCCTTGAGGATGTCGTACTCCACGTCAACGTGCGGCTCGATCGCGCTGTACTTGTCGTTCGGCGCGCCGATGATGAGCTGGAAGCCCAGCCCACGCCAGGCGCCGATCGCGCGCTTGGTGAAGTGCGCGTCCGCCTTGATGAGCGCCTCGTCGAGGAACACGGGAGCGTAGCGCGGGCGCGAGGAGTCGGCGTCGCCCAGCTGGTAGCGCAGCGCCGCCCCGACGATGAACGCGATGAGCTCCTGCGACTCGCCGCCCGACTTCTCCCCGATGTGGTCGTACAGCGCCACGTGCTCGCGCGTCCCCGCATGGATCTTCTCCGCGGAGATGCGCACGTGCTGGCGCACGTCCACGAGCTCGGCGAAGTCCGGCGCGGTCCGCCTGATCCTCCCGATCAGCTTCTCCATCCGCGCGTACACGGCCGCGCGGTCCTCGTCCGTGGAAGCCGCCTCGATGAGCCCGCGCACCTCGCGCAGCTCCTTGCGGAAGCGCCTGCGCACCTCGGAGGAGCTCTCCCTGGCCGCGATGATGAGCCGGTGTTCGTCGTCGTAGAACGGCAGCTCCTCCATGATCCGGTTCACCGGCTCGATCCGCTCCCGGATCTCCCGCAGCGCCCGGCTCAGCGACGAGTCCAGGTTCGTGAGATCGTTGCCGGAGAGCCTCAGCAGGCTCGCCCGCCACTCGGCCTCGAGCCGGTGCAGTCCGCTCGTCTCCAACTCGGCCAGGATCCGTTCGAAGTCCGCCAGCGAGGTGTCCGGATCCGCGCGCAGCGTGGGGTTGGGCCAGGTCTGCAGGAAGTGCTCAAAGGTGCGACGCAGGTTCTCGCGCTGCTCGTCGATGGTCGTGTGCGCCGCGCGCCGCTCCTCCTCCAGGCGCCGCGAGGCCGAGTCCATGGCCGTGTCGAAACGGGCCAGGAGCCGTTCGGGGCTCTCGGCCTGGTGCCCGACGCCGCCGCGCTCGCCTTCCGCCGCGCCCTCGCCGCGGGTGCCGTCCCCGCTGGCCCCGGCCACGCCGCCGGCCCCAGCCCCGTCGGCGGCCCGCGCGGCCACGCCGGCGGCCCCGCCGAATCGCTCCCCGAGGAAGGCGAGCTGCTCGCCGGAGAGGGAACGGCCGGCGTCGTCGGCCGCGTCCACGGCGGACTGAGCGGCGTCCACGTCCTCGCTCACGGCCGCCCAGGCCTCGCGCTCGCGGTCGCGCTCCATCTCGGCGCGCGTGACGAGGCGGTGGGCCCGCGCGGTCTTGGCACGCAGCTTGTCGAGGCGCTGCTGCAGTTCCGCGATCTTGGGGTTGGAGCCCGTGACCTCGGAGATGACGCCCTCCCAGCGGGAGACCTCGCGCTGCACGCCGACCACGTCGACGCGGTCCCAGGCCAGGTCCGCCAGGCGTGCGTAGGCGTTGCGCCGCGCGTCCTGCGCGTCCAGCTCGCTGCCGGCTCCGACCTCGGCGCGTTCGGCGGCCGCGTGCTCGCGCTGCGCGCGCTCGATGGCCGTCTCCAGCTCCGCGACACGGCGCGAGCTGGAGAAGCCAAGCACGTTGGAGCGGCCGTGACCGCCGTGGGCGCCGCCGCCGCCCTGGGAGACCTGGCCGGAGATGGTCAGGGCCTGCGAATGCCTGCGCAGCTCGGAGGCGGCGTCGACGCACACGAAGTTGTGGGTGCGCTCCAGCCTCTCCTGCAGCCAGCCGGTGAAGGGGCCCTCCCGGTAGTCCAGGCGTCCTGGCAGGCGTTGCGGGTCCAGCCCGGAGCGCACGCGCAGTCCCGTCTCGACGCTCTCGTAGCGCAGGCGCGTGGGAATCGAGACGGCGTCGATCGCGGCGCGGAAGGCGTCGCGGTGCGCGGCGTCGATGAGCAGGGTCGTGGCGAAGCCGCCCAGGGCCAGGTTGAAGGCGTCGCGCCACGGCTCGAACTCGGTGCGCACCTCCACGAGTTCGCCCACGAAGGGCAGCTCCTCGGGGGAGAGCCCGGCGGCCCTGGCCAGCAGCTCGCGCGAGTGGTGCAGGGCCGTGGGGATGTTGTCGGCGCGGCCCTGGGCCGTGCGCAGCTCCGCGCGCAGCTCGTTCAGCCGCGTGGATGCCGCGTTCTTGGCGGCGCGCGCGTCGGCGAACGCACTCAGGCCCCCGCGCTTGGCCTCGGGGTCGCCGGCCACCTGGCGGGCGCGCTCGGCCAGCGCCGCGAAGTCCTTCTCCGAGGCGGGCGCCTCCTCCTCGAGGCTGGCCAGCAGCGCGTCGAAGCGCTCGCGCTCGCGCGTGACCTCGTCCAGCTTGCGGCGCACCAGGTCCAGCTCGCGCTCGGCCGTCTCCAGGCGGTCCCCGCCCGCCCCCCGCAGCACCTCGGCCAGCCCGTCGCGCTCGGCCTCGGCCGCGTGGAGTACGGCCAGCTGCGCCTGCACGTCGGCGTCCGCCGCGGCGGAGCGGCGACGCAGCTCGGCCTCGACCCCGCGCAGCAGTTCCAGGCGATGCTGATTGCGCCACAGCGTGGCGAGCGAACCCGCGTCGGAGAAGGACCCCACCTGGTCCACGATCCTGACGCGGTCGGTGGCGGCCTCGATGCGTTCGCGCATGCCGCGGATCGGGGAGAGCGCGCGCACCTGCTTCTGGGCCGTGACCATGCGCGCCCGGGTGCTCTCCAGCTCGTCGAAGTGCGCCACGACCGCGTCCGCCGTCGCCATGGTCTCCGGTTCCTCCAGCACCATGCGCTTGTAGAGCTCGTCCACCGTGGTGATCTGCTGCCCGGCCTGGATCCTGGCGAGCAGGCTCATGGCCTTGGACCCGCCGCCCGCCGCGCCGATGCCCAGCACGGAGTGCACGCGCGCGGAGAACTCGCGGTCGGTCGCGACGGTCTCCAGCCCTGCGGCGCGCACGGCGGCGTCGGCCAGGCGCTGTCCGGCGGCGGCCTCGAGCGAACCCAGCTCGAAGTCCCCGGCCACGGTCCCGCGGACCTTGACCGCGTCGTCGAGCACGCGGGCGGTGGCCGGGATGTACCAGGCACGCACGGCCGTGAAACGGGAGCCGTCGTGGTCCACCCACGTGGCGGCGATGGCCGTCCAGGTGTCCACGCCGTCGCCGCGCAGGGTGCGCACGTGTGTGCCGGATTCGGTGCGGGTCTCATCCAGCTTGCCGCGGCCGTAGGAGAGGATGTTGCGCTGTTCCTCTCCGCGCGGGCGTCCCGTCACGCCGCCGTTGGAGGCACCGTTGAACGGCGTGGTGTGCGGCATCATGAGCGCGATGTACGCGTCCATGAGCGTGGACTTGCCGGAGCCGGAGCCGCCGCACAACATGGTCGCCGTGGGGGAGAAGCGCACGCGATGGACGCCGTCGTAGCCGCCCCAGTTCACGAGCTGGAGCTCGTCCACGATCCACTGCTGCCCCCGGGAGGCGGCCGGGATGAGGCCGAAGAGGGTGTCGATCATCGTCATTTGGCGGACTCCTCGCCCTTGGTCTCGTTCCCCGCATCCTCGGTGCCCGACGCCGCGTGCCCACCGTCGGCGGGCACGTCGCCCTCCCCGCCCCGGTCGCCGGCGGCGCCGGACGTCTGGCGGGCACCGTCGTCGAGCGGCTCCTGGCCCGTGCGCTCGCGCAGCCACGCGAGCAGCTCGCCCAGGCGCTCGGCGGAGAGCACGATCTCCACGAGAGGGCTGATGCGGTAGCGTCCCTCGGTCTCCTCGTCCACGATCCCCTCGACCGAGAGGCGGGCCAGGGCGGCGCGGACGGCGCGCTGGCGGCGGGCCACGTCGCCGTCGGCGTGGGTGAAGTAGCTCAGCACGGTCTGCTCCACCTCCTCCACGTCCACGCGGGCGGCCGGCTCGCCTGCCGTGGTCTCGCGTTGGTACACGGTGCGCAGATAGACGAGCACCAGGGTCTCGGCGCGGGAGTATGACTCGTCGCGCAGCAGGATGGGAACCTCGAGCTGGTCGGAGCGCACCTGCTGTTTGTAGGCCACCCCCCGGTCGTGATCCACGATGAGGCGCACGAAGAGATCGTGCAGGCGCGATTCGATGACCTGCTGGTGCTCCAGAAGCACCTTCCACTCCGCCGTCTGCTCTGCCAGGAGGAAACGGCGCTGCAGCAGACGCACCAGGACGCGGCGCACGGGCGGGTCCAGCGTGCCGCGGTCGCCGGCGAACGCCTCCTCCGGGTCCTCCTCCATGGCCACGGGCTCGATGAAGGGCGGCTCCTCGGGGGACTCGACGGCGTCGGTCCCGGTGGCCTCGATCTGGCTCATGCGCCCTCCTCGGCGGGATTCGTTTCTGTCGTGTGCTGGGCGGGCGGCGGGGTGCTGCGCCCACTCACGCCGCCGAAGGCGAAGCGTCGCCGGCTCCCGTCGGGGCGTACGGCCTCGACGACGGCGACGTCGCCCGTCTCCCGCATCCCGTTGCGGTGGGCGATCTCCAGCAGGCCGAGCAGGTCGACCGGCCGCCTGGTCCCGGCGCCCGCGGACTCGAACGCCGCGGCTAGATCGAACTCGGGGCCGAGCGAGGCCACGTGGGCCTCGAGCTCGTCGTAGTGCGGGCCGCCCCAGGCGCGCGTGTCTGCGTCGACGAAGTGCGGCCGCTCCTCGGCGCGGCGCAGAGGGGCCGGGCCGGAGGGCGGGTCAAGCTCGGCGAGGGACTGGCGCAGGTGGCCCAGGTCCGAGGTGGGGAAGGTGCGCAGGGGCTCCACGCGCTCGTGCGAGGTGGAGGTCTTCATCCACGCCTGCATGCCGGCCATGACGCCGCGCAGCAGCTCGTCCACCTCGCGGTCCCTAGCCGGGTCGTGCGTGCGCACCTGCGCCGTGATGACGTGGGAGGCCCGGCGCTGGGCCACGAGGACCTCCTGCACGCCCTGCTCCACGCGCTTGGCGATCGTGTTGAGTTCCGCGCGCTGGCTCGCGTCCATGAGGCGCGCGAAGGGCAGCGAGAGCAGCGCGTGCACCTGCTCGGTGAGCTCGTCGATGTGCTCCGGCTCGCCGATGAGGGCCAGCGCGCCGGCGAAGGCGCGGCCCTCCGGCGTGGCTTCCATGACGTGCTGCCCGCGGTCCAGGTATTCGCGCAGGACCTCGCCGGCGGGGCGGACGTCGCGCCGCAGCTCCGCCACGACGTCGCGCTGCATGTCGTTGATGGATTCGGCGACGCGCGTGAAGTCCGCGGGGAGTTCGCGGGCCAGGTGGAGGACGTTCTCCGCCTCCTCGAGGAGCTGCTCGTCGTCGAGCGGGCTGGAGTCCCCGGCCCGCAGCGCGGCGAGCCGGGCGTCGATCGCGTCGCGTTCGGCCAGCAGCGCGGCCCGGCGGCGCCCGGCGTCCGTCTCCGCGTCGAGGCTGAGCTGTTCGACGGCGTCCAGCAGCGTCCGCACGCGCGAGCGGGAGACACGGGCCCGGCCGCCCCCTGCCCGGCCGGCGATCTCCAGTGCGCCCACGGCCTGCGCGGAGAGGCGGTAGGCCTCCACGCCCTCCTCGATCTGGGGGATGAGCCAGCCCACGCGCACCCAGTAGCGGCAGATCTCGCGGCCGTTCCCCCTGGGCACGCGCGGCTCCGGGGCGTCGTAGCCGGCCGCGCGCAGCTCGTCGGCGATGTCCCCGATCTCGACGTGGGCGTCTGCGATGGGCACGGTGGGGCGCTCGGCGGTGAAGACGAGCGTGAGGGTGGCGATCACGAAGGGGGCGTAGCGCCCGTGCAGCAGATCCAGGGTGGGGTTCCTGAACGCCGCCGCGGCGCGCTGATAGGCGGCCTCTGCACGCACGGTAGTCATCGTCTCCAGGTTACCCGTTGCGCTTCTACGCGTGGTGAGGCGCCGATGGGGCCCAAAAACGGGTCGCGGTGCGCCTCACCACGCGTAGAAGTGGGTCAGGCGTCCAGCGCGTCGCCGGGCCCGGCGGCTCCGTCCGGCTCGGTGTCCGACGACGCCGTGCCGGGGCCGCGCGGCCCGGGCTGGCCGCGCCGGGGATCCTTCGAGCCTACGCCGCACAACTGTGACGCATGGGGCCGATGTGACTCATGTGATCCCCCAGGGTGAAAAAACTCCGGGAAACACGCGGTTCCGCGCGCGCGGCCCCCGCGGATGCTGTTAGTTTCGTTCGGAAAGCCCCGACCCCTCGGGGCGCGCCCGGCCCATCGGTCCGGGATTTCCCAAGTCCAGGAGGACAGAACGTGTCTATGAACCGCAGCGACCTCGTCGCCGAAGTTGCCAACAAGTCCGGCGCCAACAAGACCGTCGTCAACGACGTTCTGGACGCCCTCTTCGCCACCTTCACCGAGCAGGTCGCCGCCGGCGAGAAGGTCTCCATCCCCGGCTGGCTCGCCGTGGAGCGCACCGACCGCGCCGCCCGCACGGGCCGCAACCCCCAGACCGGCGAGACCATCCAGATCCCGGCCGGGCACTCGGTCAAGCTGACCGCCGGCTCCAAGCTGAAGGCCGCCGCCTCCTCCAAGTGAGCCGGTGCGGGCTCCCGCCCGCGAGCCTCGAGGCCCGTCGCACCCGTCAGGGTGCGGCGGGCCTTCGTCTTGCCGCGCGGCCCGGTGCCCGACGACGCATGGCGGCCACCCGCCGTCGGGCACCGCGCCGCCTACCGCGCCGACGGGGCGCGTGGGCCATGCCACCGACCCCGTCCCGCGAGTTCTACACGTCGTAGACTTGACCGGTGCGCCCGCCGGCCGCGGCGAGCTCGGCGCGCGGAAGGGACCGGCAGCATGGCCAGCATCGGCGACAAGGACTACCCGCGCCTCGCGTGGCGGATCGCGCTACCCGCCGTCCCGGTCATGGTGATCGTGCTCGTCGTGGCGCTCGCGCTCGCCGGGTCCACGGCCCCTTCGCCCATCGCCAACACGGACCCCGGGGCGTTCACCCGCTGGGGGCTGCCGATCGCCCGCGGGGTCTTCGATTCCGCGATGGCGCTCACGATCGGTCTGCTCGTCTTCGCGGCCGCCATCCTGCCCCGCACCACCCGGCCACACCGCGCCAGGCCGGGTGCCGCGGCGGGGGAGCGCGGGACCGACGGCGGCGAGCCCCAGCCCGCCTTCGTCAGGGCCGTCAACGTCGCCGCCGCCGTCTCCGCCGTGTGGACGCTGTCCGCGGCGGCCATGATGGTGCTGACCTTCTCCGACAGCGCTGGCCTGCGGATCTCATCGTCCCCGGCGTTCGCACAGGCGCTGGGCGACTATCTCCTGCACATCGACACCGGCAAGGCGTGGACCGCCGCGACGATCCTCGCGGCCCTGACCACCACGCTCGTCTTCGCGCTGCGTTCCCCGGCCGGCCTGGCCTGCGCGGGGATCTGCGCGGGGGCCGTCATCCTCCCGCTGGCGCTCATCGGCCACGCCGCGGGGAGCGACGACCACTACGGCGCCGTCAACAGCATCGCCCTGCACCTCGTGGGCATCAGCGCCTGGGTGGGAGGAATCGGCGCGCTGGCCGTCGTCGCCGGGCTCCTCGGCGGGCGGACCCCCGGCGTCACGGGCCGCGAGGGCAGGCTCATGGCCGCCGACGTCCTGTCGCGTTTCTCCTCCCTGGCCGGGGCCGCGGTCGTTCTGGTCATCGGCTCGGGCGTGGCGGCCTCGCTCATCCGGGTGCAGAGGCTGGAGCAGCTGGCCACGGCGTACGGCGTGCTCCTGCTGCTCAAGCTTTTCTTCTCCTTGATCCTGGGCTTCCTCGGCCTCGTCCACCGCCGCAACATCATTCCCCGGCTCAAGGAGGGTGAGCTCACGGCCCGGCGCGCCGCCTGGCGGATCATCGGCGTTGAGCTGGCCGTCATGGCCGCCGTCATGGGGCTCGCGGAGGCGCTGGCGCGCACGGCCCCGCCCGTCTCCCAGGCGAAGCCGACGGACATGACGCCCGCCCGCGAATTGACGGGCTACGAGCTGCCCCCGGCCTTCGGGCACGAGCAGTGGTTCACGGTGTGGCGCATCGACTGGCTCTGGTTGGCCGTGGTCCTCTTCCTCGCCGTGGCGTACACGCGCTGGTTCGTCCGCGTGCGCCGCCGCGGGGACGCCTGGAACCCCATGCGTCTCGTCGGCTTCTACGGCGGCCTCGTCGCGCTCTTCTACATCACCTCCGGTGCCCCGGCCGTCTACGGGATGGTGCTTTTCTCGACCCACATGGTGGACCACATGGCGCTCACCATGGTGGCGCCCCTGCTCCTCGTGGTCGGCTCGCCCATCGCCCTGGGGCTGAAGGCCATGACCTCCCGCACGGACGGCACCCGCGGCCCCCGCGAGTGGACGTTGGCGCTCATCCACTCGCGCTTCGCCGCGCTCGTGACGCATCCCATCTTCGCCGCCGTGAATTTCGCCGGCTCCATCATCCTCTTCTACAACACGGACATCTTCGGCCTGGTCCTGCGCCACCACGTTGGCCATGAGCTGATGATCGTGCATTTCCTGCTCACCGGGTACATCTTCGCGGTGAACATGATCGGCCTGGATCCGCTGCCGCGCCGCGCCGCCTACCCCATGCGGCTCGTCATGCTCCTGGCCACCATGGTGTTCCACGCCTTCTACGCCGTGTCCATCATGGGCACCGACGTGCTCATCCAGCCCGATTGGTTCGGCAATATGGGCCGCCCTTGGGGGCCCAGCGCGATCGACGACCAGAGGCTCGGTGCCGGGGCCATGTGGGGCATCGGCGAGGTGCCGACGCTCCTGCTCGCCCTGGGTGTGGCCGTGGGCTGGTCGCGCTCGGACGAACGCGAGACCAAACGCCGCGATCGCGAGGCCGATCGTTCCGGCGAGGCCGAGCTGAACGAGTACAACGACATGTTCGCGCGGCTTGCCGCTGCCGACCGAGATCGGCAGCGGCACGAGGGTCTCTGAAGACACCGCCCCGGTGTTCCGCCGGGGCGGCGCAGGAAGGGCGGACACCGCCGGTCCCGTGCCCGGCGTCCCCGTGCCCGACGGCGGCCGGTCCGGCGGCGTCGGGCAGGGCCGGCGTCGTGCCCGACGCCGCGTCACGCGGACACACGCAGGGCGGCCGGGAACAGACCCGGCCCTAGGATGGTTGGCATCCGACGTCAGCCGACAAGAGATTGAGTAGAGGTACCTCCGTGTCCGACGCCCCCACCACCCTTCGCTCCGCCGTCCGCGTGCGGGCCTCCGAACTCACCGGCCGCGGCTGGTTGAACACGGGGGACAAGAGCCTCGACCTCGAGTCCCTGCGCGGCAAGATCGTGCTGCTGGACTTCTGGACGTTCTGCTGCATCAATTGCCTCCACGTCATCGACGAGTTGCGCCCGCTGGAGCAGGAATACGGCGACGTCCTGGTGACGGTCGGCGTGCACTCGCCCAAGTTCGAGCACGAGGCCGATCCCGTGGCGCTGGCCCACGCCGTGGAGCGTTACGAGATCCACCACCCGGTCCTGGACGACCCGGAGCTCGCCACGTGGCAGGCCTACACGGCCCGCGCGTGGCCCACGCTCGTGGTCGTGGACCCGGAGGGCTACATCGTGGCGCACCTCTCCGGCGAGGGGCACGTGGCCGGGCTGCGTTCCCTCGTCGAGGAGCTCGTCGCGGAGCACGAGGCCAAGGGCACGCTGCACCGCGGCGACGGCCCGTACGTGGCCCCGCCCGCCCGCGAGGGGGAGCTGCGTTTCCCGGGCTCGGCGATCGCGCTGCCCGACGGCCGCTTCCTGGTCCTCGACACTGGCCACCACCGCCTCGTGGTGCTCGGCAACGACCTCTCCACCGTGGAGGCCACGATCGGTACCGGGGTGAAGGGGCACGCGGACGGAGCAGCGGACGCGGCGCAGTTCGACGAGCCGCAGGGTGCCGCCGTGCTGCCGGCCGACGTCGCAGCCGAGGCGGGCTACGACGTGCTCGTCGCCGACACCGTCAACCATCGCCTGCGCGGCGTGAACCTGGCCCGGGGCACCGTGACGACCGTGGCCGGCAACGGGGTGCAGCGCCTGCTGGACGCGGAGAACGCCAGGACCGCCGGCGCATGGTCCCGCGAACTGAGCGGCACCGCCCTCGAGACGAGCCTCTCCAGCCCCTGGGACGTGGTGTACTCCGCGAAGGCAGGGCGCGCGTTCGTCGCCATGGCGGGAACGCACCAGATTTTCGGCTTCGACCCGGTCACTTCCACCGTGACGCTGGAGGCAGGCAGCGGCATCGAGGGACTGCTGGACGGCTCCGCGGCCGAGGCCATGTTCGCCCAGACCTCCGGCCTGGCCGTGGACGCCGCCGGCGACGTGTGGCTGGCGGATTCCGAGTCCTCCTCCCTGCGCGTGCTGCGCCTGGCCGAGGACGGCACCGTCGCCTCCGTGGACACCGCGATTGGCAAGGGCCTCTACGACTTCGGCTACCGCGACGGCGAGGCGGGGCAGGCACGCCTGCAGCATCCGCTGGGCGTGGCCGCGCTCCCGGACGGTTCCGTCGCGGTCGCGGACACCTACAACGGCGCCATCCGTCGCTACGACCCCGCTACCTCCACCGTGGGCACGCTGGCCCGCGGCTTGGCCGAGCCGGCCGAGGTCCTCGTGGACACGAGCCTCGAGGGCGACCCGGTGTTGGTGGTCGTGGAGACCAACGGTCACCAGCTGGTGCGCCTGCCCCTGCCGCACGACGTCGCGGTCGTGGACGAGGGCGCCAGCCAGTCCCAGCGCCCGCGCACCACGGTGGCGCCCGGAGCGCATGAGATCACGGTGCGCTTCGCCGCCCCCGCGGGCCAGAAGCTGGACTACCGCTGGGGCGATCCCACGCAGCTGAAGATCTCCTCCTCGCCGGAGGAACTGCTCGTGGACGGCGGCGGCACCTCGCAGGGCCTGAACCGTACGCTCACGCTCAACCCGGAGATCTCCGAGGGCGTCCTGCACATCACGGCGCGCGCCGCGGCGTGCGACGGCGAAGCCGGCCAACCCATCCCGGACCACGCTGCGTGCCACCTTTACCAGCAGGACTGGGGCATCCCGATCCTGCAGGCCGAGGGCGGCGAGGGGCGCCTGGACCTGGACCTGCGCGGGGTCAACTGAGCCGCCCCTTCCGCTTCTACGCGTCGTGAGGCGCCCTGACGCCGCGAGAGAGCGCTTTCCCGCGCCTCACGACGCGTAGAAGCACGGGGGTGGGGGCGAGGGGCGTCGCAAAGTCTTCCGCCCGACGTCGGGTGGTGGCAGTATGGAGGCTACCTCCCAAATTCCCGACGAAGGACGTTATGATTTCGCGCGCGCCGCTCAGCCTACCGACGATCGGAGGCCGCGGACGCGGGAGGCGCGGATGAGCCGCATGTTCGAGTCGCTCTCCGAGCGCAACTACCGGGTCTGGTTCGCCGGGGCGCTCGTCTCCAACGTCGGTACGTGGATGCAGCGCATCGCCCAGGACTGGCTGGTGCTGACGGTCCTCACGGACCACTCCGGCACGGCCACCGGCATCGTCACGGGGCTGCAATTCCTCCCGGTCCTCCTGCTCTCGCCCTATGCCGGCGTGCTGGCGGATCGCATGTCCAAGCTCAAGCTGCTCAAGCTCACCCAGGCCGGATCCGGCCTGCTGGCCCTGGTGCTCGGCATCTTGGTCCTGACCCACACGGTGCAGCTCTGGCACGTCGACGTCATCGCGTTCCTGCTGGGCGTCGTCGCGGCCTTCGACGGGCCGCCGCGCCAGGCGCTCGTCAACGACCTGGTCCCGCAGCGCCTGGTCCCCAACGCCGTCTCCTTAAACTCGACGAGCTTCAACCTGGCGCGCATGGCCGGCCCCGGGGTCTCCGGCCTGCTGATCGGCCTCGTCGGCACCGGCTGGCTTTTCCTGCTCAACGCCGCCAGCTACGTGGCCGTCATCATCGCGCTCTGCGCCATGAAGGAGGCGGGCTTCTACGGCTCGCAGAAACGCGCCGCACGGCAGAAGGGCCAGGTGCGGGAGGGGGTGCGATACATCGCCGCGAGCCCCACGCTCGTGATGATCTTCGTGATGGCCTTCGTCATCGGCACCTTTGGGCTCAACTTCCAGATCTTCAACGCCGTCATGTCCACGACGGTCTTCGGGAAGGGGCCGGAGGAGTACGGCATCCTCGGCACCATCATGGCGGTCGGCACGCTGGGCGGCGCGCTGCTGGCCGCGCGGCGCCAGGGCTCGCGCGTCAAGCACGCCGTGGGCGGCGCCGTCGTCTTCGGCGTGGCCATGATCGCCTCCGCCTGGGCGCCGGGCTTCTGGTGGTTCGCGCTCGTCCTGGTGCCCACGGGCCTGGCCTCCATCACCTTCCTCAACTCCGCCAACGTCACGGTGCAGATGAGCGTCCGGTCCGAGTATCGCGGTCGCGTCATGGCGCTCTACATGATGGTGGTGCAGGGCGGCACGCCCCTCGGCGCCCCGATCATGGGCTGGCTGGCAGAGGTCTTCGGCGCCCGCTGGTCCGTGTTCCTGGGCGGCGGCGCCTCGCTTCTCGTGGCCGTGTGGGGCCTGATCTACTGGTCGCGGCACCATCGCGGCGAGCTGCGCGGGCGCCTGCGCTACTACCGCTCCCGCGTGCTGCCGTGGCAGGAACCGGAAGGCCCCGCGGCCTGAGCCGCTCAGCGGCGCCTGCGCCGCGCCGTCCCGAACATGCCGCGCACGATCTCCGTGCCGAGCGTCTGGAGCACCTTGACGGCGGCCCTGCCGAGTTGCTCGCCCAGTTCGCCGCCGGGCGCCGTTCCCGTGGTGCCCGACGGCGTCCGCCCGGCCCGGGTGCGTCCCTCGGGTGGGGCGGTGGGTCGCCCCTCTGGCGGGGCGGCGTCCTCGGGGACGGGGAGGCCGAGGATCTCGGCCTCAATGCGCCGGGCCTCGGCGTCCGCCTCGTCGCCGGTGGACCCGCCGCCGCCCACCGGGGCACCGCCGGACCCGCCGGCGGGCCGGGAGGCGCCGGGCGCGTCGTCGGGCACGGGAACGGCGCCGCCCTCGCCGCCCAGGCTTTCGGCCGCGGAGACGCGGTCCGTCTCCTGTCCGTACACGGCCATGAGGCCGGACGCGGCGACGGCGGCGGCGACCCCGGCCGCGTCTGCCGCCCCCATGCGGGAGCGCGGGCTGAACAGCCGGGTCCAGGCGACAGGGCTCGGGGCGCCCTTCTCGTTCATGACCGTCACGACGGCCTCGCCTGTGCCGAGGGTCGTCAGCAGCTCCTCGAGATCGTCGTCGGAGACGGGGTATGTGGAGACGGTGGCCCTGAGGGCCTTGGCATCGGCCGGGGTGAAGGCCCGCAGGGCGTGCTGCACGCGGTTGGCGAGCTGTCCGAGCACCTCGGAGGGCACGTCCGTGGGGTTCTGGGTGACGAAGAAGAGGCCGACGCCCTTGGAGCGGATGAGCCGCACCGTCGTGGCGATCTGCTGCAGGAAGGCCTTGGATGCGCCGTCGAAGAGCAGGTGGGCCTCGTCGAAGAAGAAGACGAGGCGCGGTTTCTCGGCGTCGCCCACCTCTGGCAGCTCGGCGAAGAGGTCGGCGAGGAGCCACATCATGAAGGTGGAGGTCAGCAGCGGCTTCTGCAGCAGCGTGGGCAGCTCGAGTGAACAGATGAGCCCGCGGCCGTCGGGGGCGGTTTTGAGCAGTTCGGCCGTGTCGAACTCCGGCAGGCCGAAGAAGCGGTCGAGGCCCTGGGCCTGCAGATTCACGAGGCCGCGCAGGATGACGCCCGCCGTGGCGGAGGAGAGCCCGCCCAGCTCCTTGAGCTCGGCCTTGCCCTCGTCCGAGGTGAGGTGGGCGATGACGGAGCGCAGGTCCTCGAGGTCGTCCAGCAGCAAGCCGCGCCGGTCGGCGTAGTGGAAGACGAGCTGCAGGCTGGATTCCTGCGTCTCGTTGAGGTCCATGACGCGGGAGAGCAGCAGGGGCCCGAAGGAGGACAGCGCCGCCCGGACGGGGACGCCCGCGCCGTCGCCTCCCAGGGCCAGGAACTGCACGGGGTAGCTCGCCGGCGCCCAGTCCATGCCCACGCTCGCCGTGCGGGCCATGAGTTTCTCGCTGGGTTCCCCCGGGGTCATGAGGCCAGTGAGGTCCCCCTTGACGTCGGCGAGGAACACCGGCACGCCGGCCTCGCTGAGCTGCTCTGCCATGAGCTGCAGGGTGATGGTCTTGCCCGTCCCGGTGGCGCCGGCGATCAGGCCGTGGCGGTTCAGCATGCCCAGCGGCAGCCGGATGGGGGCGTCCGGGTGGGCGGTCCCCTCGACGACGGCCGCACCGAGCGTGAGGGACGGGGCCTCGACCGTGTAGCCCTCGCGGAGGCGGGAGACGCGTTCTTCGACGGACGGCGCTGCGCCGCGCTGTTGGCTCATGCGGTCAGTGTAGGTCCGGGAGGTGACACGAATCACCCGACCCGGCCGCCCGCCCGGGTGGGCGGCTGGGGCCGGGCGGGTGAGAACGCGGCGTCGGGCGCCGTCGGCTACCCCAGCCAGGCCGCCACGAGGAACATGACCGGGATGCCGAGGACCGTGGTCACGAGGACGATGTCCTTGGAGACGACCACCCCCGTGTCGTAGCGGGAGGCGTTGACGAAGATGTTCTGCGCCGTGGGAAGACAGGCCAGCACCACGGCGCCGAAGAGCGCGGTGCCGTGCAGCCGGAACAGGGAAGCCAGGGCGAAGGCGATGAGCGGGTGCACCACGAGCTTCAGGGCCGTGGCGGCCCAGACGTCCGTGCGGCGCCTGTCCTCCTTGCGCAGGGGGCGGGACCCCACGAGGGAGATGCCGAACGCCAGGAGCATGGCCGGGACGGAGGCGCCCGCGATCATGTCGAGCGGCGTCATCACGATCTCCGGCGGGCTCCAGCGCAGGAGGGAGACGAGGAGGGCCGCCACCGAGGCCACGATCATCGGGTTCCTGACGATGCCCTTGAGGAAACCGGCGAGGCCGCCGGAGGCACGGGCGGTCGCCGCGTCCATCATGGCCAGGTTCAACGGGGTGAACAAGGCCAACTGGAAGAGGATGACGGGCGCCGCGAGGGTCGCGTCCCCGAGCACGTAGGCGGCGATCGGGAGGCCGAGGTTGCCTGCGTTGACGGTGGAGGCCGCCATCGAGGAGATGATGCGCTCGCCGGAGGAGCGCTGGAGCCACCACCGCGTGGCCAGCCACGACAGGATCATCGTCGCCGCGGCGGACACCGCGGCGATGACGAGCTGCGGCCCGATGACGGCGTAGGGGTCGGCGCGCGCGATCGTGGTGAACAGGAGCGCGGGGGAGGCCACGAAGAAGGTGAGCTTGTTCAGCACGGGCCGGCCGTGCGGTCCCAGCGCGTTGGAACGGCCGAGCAGGTAGCCCACGCCGATCACGACCCAGATGGCGGCGAATCCCTCGAGGACGCCGAACATGAGACTCCTTCGTCGGGGGCGCGGCCGTCGTCCATCCTAGGGCGGGAGCCCAGCCCGGCTGGAACCGGGGACGGTTCGTGACGCGCCCGACGCCGCCCACGCACCGGCGTGCCCGCGCACCGGCGCGAGGACGCCCCCGCAGTCCCTGGGCGTCGATTCGACGCATGCTCGTCCAATCGGCGGGCGGGCGTCGATTCGACGGCCGGCGATCCCGATTGGACGAAGCACCCCACCGTCGGGATATGCTGTCTCAGTCGAAGCGGTGCCTGTCACCGGGTCGACGCTGGGGCCGTAGCTCAATGGTAGAGCGCGCGCTTCCCAAGCCTGATACGCGGGTTCGATTCCCGTCGGCCCCTCCAGCGAGAAATGCCGGAACATCGTGAATTCGATGTTCCGGCATTTCGGGTTATAGGTCAAAAAGTGGGGGTTATAGGCCAAAAAGTGGGGTTATAGGCCAAAAAGTGTGTCTGGGTCGGGCGTGTCAGGGTGTGGATCTGCTTGCCCAACCGTGCTGGATGCCGTTGCCGTCTTCGGGGCTGAAGGCGGTGTCGTGGAGCTTGGGAATTCCGGTGTCTTCGGT